>ENA-OSAI01000123-OSAI01000123.1-marine-sediment-metagenome-genome-assembly--contig:-NODE-123-length-47044-cov-16.207410_pt1 | contig 47044 bp, 44 predicted proteins | sample MGYA00237871_ERZ529316 | MGnify/ENA primary metagenome ERZ529316 (study PRJEB26369, sample SAMN03142814) | marine sediment metagenome | biome: marine; feature: borehole; material: sediment...
ATGATGCGACCTTTATGCATATGAAAGAAGATCATATGCGAAACGCGCAACTAAAGCCAGGATACAATGTTCAAATTGGTGTAAGCAATGAATACATTATGGTGATGGATGCCTTCCAAAACGGATCCGATCAAAAGACCTTCAAACCATTACTAGAGAAATACAATGTTTTGTATAATCAATATCCTATTTATCCAGTCGCAGACGCAGGTTATGGATCTTATGACAATTACCGTTATTGTCAAGAAAAGGGAATGAAACTTTTTCAAAAGTATGGTATGTGGGCCAAAGAGCGTGATCCCAAATTTAAAAAGCAAATCTACAATAAGGACAACTTCCGAATCGATAAAAATGGGTTTTATCGTTGCCCTAATGATAAAAAGTTTGAAAAGATTAGAGAATACAAAAGTGACCGCATAAAATATGACCACACGATGTTTGAATATGAATGTTTTTACTGCATGAAATGTCGTCAAAAAAAGAAGTGTACCAAAGCAAAAGAGAATCGAAAGATTACCTTTATTGAAGGATACGATGAACTCAAAAAAGAAGTCATGGAAAACTTAGATTCTGAGTTGGGAATTGAGTTAAGAATCCAACGTTCCATTCAAGTTGAGGGAGCCTTTGGTGTCATTAAAGAAGACATGAAGTTTCGACGTTTTACAAGAACCATGTTTTCGGGTATAAAACTAGAATTCAATCTTATAGCTATTGGTTATAATCTAAAGAAATTTCACAATAAGAAATACAGATAGATATAACTAAATCTCTATTTTTCCACATTTCTTAATGAAATGTATTTTAGGTACGAAAAAAACGCTGATTTCAGCGTTTTTTCTTGTCTCAAGCACAAAAGAAAGACTGTAAAGTCAGAAATCATTTAAGATTTCATTTCTTTACAGCCTCTTTTTTTTAGTTACTTAAACTGTGTAAATGTTGTTCTTCAAAGTGTTCACTATAATATATTTCACCATCGGTGTCATACCAAATCGCTTCTAAACCATCGATGTTATTGACAAAATCAATCCCTTCATCAATCGGCATTAAGAAGATTGCAGTGGAATACAAATCTCCTAAGGCTGCATCGTTGAAAATGATACTGACACTGCGCATATAGCGTTCTGGATACAGTGTTTCTGGATGAATAATGTGGTGATATATTTCATCGTCGACTGTATAGTATTTTTGGTAATCACCACTGGTGATGAGTTGATCTCCATCAAACAGTTTCACTGCTGCGAAATAACTGACTGAGTGAATGAGTGGGTTATAATCAGGATTCGTGATACCGATTAAGAATGCGCCACCCTCTCTTGTTGGGTGTTCTCCTCCAATTGAAACATTGGATTCTCCATTGTTGAGTAAGTATGCTTCTAAAGGTAAAGTATCAAGATATTTAATGATGATATTTGAAATATATCCTTTTGAAACACCACCGAGATCTATAGACATATTTTCTTTTAATGTAATGGTTAAATCTTCAGAGTTTAGCGTAATATCTGCTGGATTTGTATAGATATTTTGTGCGGTTAATTCTTCGACGGAAGGTACTTCACATATATCATTGAGTTGACAGTTATCACGATACTCACTCCAAACGTTTAAGACGGGACCAAGTGCAATATTAAAAAGATTATCAACTTCTTCTTGGTGATCTAGTGAGAAGGTAATTAAGTCAAATAGTTTTTGATCAATTGTATGTGTTTGTGTAGGAGAATCATTGATGGTTTTGATGTTGGTGATTCCATCATAATTTTTGTATTTATCTGATAAATCATTATAAGTAGCTAGGGTTGAAGCAACTGTGTTGAATATGTCATCGCTATTTTGTTGGTCAGTTGGGGTGTAAAATATTGAGAGTTTTACGACCGTATTTAAGTAACTTGACCAGATTTTTTGACATTGGAATTCATTCGCATCTACAATATAAAAACAGTTGTCACTAGGGTACTCTACTGTGATTGATCTTGTGAGTGATTTGTTGATATTTTTATAGGCTAAGTTGTATTCTACAGTGTATGTTCCTGCAATAGTTGCGTCTACATCACTGACGATTTCAACGAAATCTTTTATGTCTTCATCTTGATCTAAGGCGATAAAACTGTTGTCAGTAAGTTCAAAAGTGATGTCATCTTTGTCTGCACATGCTGAGAGGGTTAAAACAGTAAGCAAGGCAAGGAAGATGATGATTGTTTTTTTCATATGCATCAGTCCTTCTTTCTTGATGCATTATATCAAAGGTTTGAAAAAAAGTAAACAGAAACAAAAAAAACTGGATTTCTCCAGTTTTTTAGTAGTTTTCGTTATGGTATTCTAGTAAACGTTTCATTGAACGTATGAGATTGTTTGTTGATACACTGCTTCCAGCAAAATCATCAATCAAATCTTGTTCTGAAATTTGTGTTTCATTCTCAACAACACCATGATAACTTTCATTTGTGAAGACTGAAATTCCTTCGAAATCTTCCAGTGATTTTCCAATCAACCAAGGAATGTAACGTTCTTCAAAGTCTTGTAAAGTATGACCTGTAGGTGTTGGGCTTGAGTCTCCCCACATACCCGCAGTATAATGACCGTCTTCACCATCTGGACCAAATGAAATTGTTTGTAATGTACCATCATTTTTGTTGATTTCAACATACGCTACTTGCCAGTAGTTGACATTCGCATTACGACATGTACAAGACAAGTATGAAATTTGATATTTGACAAAGTCTCTAGCTTCATATTCGAATAGAACATAAAGTGGTCTTTCGACTTCTACACCTTCACCATTGATGTGTGTAAATGATAAAACTCCTTCGACTTCAGTCCCTCCACTATTACCACCTGATTCGCCAGTAACACATTCCGCACCAATACATAAATCAGAACATGCACTTAAGGTAAGTAGTACAAGGAATGAACCCATTAAAAGCAATAATTTTTTCATAGTTTCCTCCTCAATTCTTAATGTCATTACTTATTATAAAAGAAATGGTTTATTTATGCAACCTATTTTTAAATATCATTTTAAACAAGAAATCAAGGTTTTACTTGGAGTTTGTTGATGAGTGAAATGAGTCCGTCATGGTAATTTATTGTGACAGTATCTAGTTGATAATAAGGGCTCATTTCATTGTTTAACAGGTCGTAAAGATCGTTGAAAGTCACAACATCTTTAACAATGTATGATTCAAGTGTATCAAAAGATACATCGATTTCTGTGTTAGATTGACGAATAGAGTTTCCGTCTTCATCAAATAAATCAAAGTGAATTTCGGTGATTGTTTGGTCCATTTCAAATCGTCCATATGCAAGATATGTTTGGTGATTAACCGTCACTTTTTGATAAAAAACACGACCAATTTCATAACTGGAATCACCAAGAATATTGAAGTCACCATTGTATTCAAAATACCCACCCAAAGTAAATACTTTTTCGTAACCTAAATGGAGCAAAACTTCTCTAACATAGTCTGCTCTTATACATCCATCAGCATATAAAAAGATCGTTTTTTCTTGATCAAAATAAGTGGTCATGATATCTTCATTTAGTATTTGATTTGGATCAAACATATAGGTATGATTTCGATCAAAAGCTCGGTTGTCTAGATAGTCAAAAAAAGGAATCATTTCGAATCCGTCGATGTATCCTGCGGCGAACTTTGCGTCAAAGTTTCTTAAATCAACATATTGGACTTCATCACGCTCCATATACAAATCAAGATTCACCATCGTGATTTCATCATCAAAATTGATGGGAATTGGGGTATTTTTATTTGTACAAGAAGTTAGTATACTAACTATTAATATTAAGGAAAACAACCATTTTAAGCGCATAAAGGCATTCCTCCTTTTCAAAATTTATTATAACACAGTTGCTTATTTAGGAACAAGGCAAATTAATTTGAAAAATAAAATATATCGGCCATTTACTATTTATTTTTAGGGCTGTTTTTGCTATAATTATATAGGTTACATTTTTATAAGATGAAATGAGGTGAAGAATTTGGCGACAGAGTCTCTAAATGTGAAGGAATTATATGAAAAATGGATTTTGGATGCGAAGACAAAATTAACGGAAGAAGATCTTGTTCCTCGTGTCAAAGAATATCTCATAGGTCAACATCCAGAAATATGTGGAAAATGTGCTCCTTGTCGAGATGGTGTTATCAAGTTAGAACAGTTGCTTGATCAATACATAGAAGGTACAGCAACCATAAAAACGCTGAAAGAAATTGAGCGTTTAACGTACAATTTACGTGCGAGTAGATGCAGTGTAGGGTTAGACATTGGTAAAAATATGGAAGTTATTTTAGAAAATGACTATCATGTCTTATACAAACCCGTGAAAAAATATTAAGGAGGATTACAATGGCATCAATTACGATAGATGGAAAAACATTAAAAGTAAAAAATGGCACAACCATCCTCAAAGCTGCAGAACAAATCGGGATCGAAATTCCTACACTATGTTTTCTTGAAGAAATCAATGAAATTGGTTTTTGCCGAATTTGCATTGTCGAAGTTGAAGATGAGCAAGATTTGGTATCAGCATGTAATACAGAAGTAGCAAGTGGTATGGTGATTCATACCAACTCTGAAAAAGTAAAAGAGTCAAGAAAAGCTACCCTAGATTTACTTGCAAGTAAACATCGCTTTGATTGTTGGAGATGTCCGAAAGATGGAATGTGTGAGTTTTATGACATGTTAAAAGAACATGACATTGTCTTTGAAGAATTTGGTCCAGGAATTGGCCGTACAGATGAGCAAATTGTTGGTACAGGTATTTCACAAGACTTAACCAAATGCATTCTATGTAAACGTTGTGTAGCTGTTTGTCAAGAGGTTGTGACAGCAAACGTATTAAAGTTTCGTGATGAGGATCCACTGAATCCAGTGGTATCACCTACACCTGGACTTACCTTTGATGAGTCGGGTTGTATTTTTTGTGGACAGTGTGTGAAAGCTTGTCCTACTGGTACTCTGTTTGAAACGAATCATGTGGAAGATTTGGAAAATGTGTTGTTAGAAGACAATTATGTGATTGCTCAAATAGCTGAAGAAGCACGTATTGGTTTACGTGAAGAATTTGGTGTAGATATACAAGATGAATCATTTGATGATGTGTTTGATCAAGCGTTGAAGATGATTGGTTTTGAAGAAGTAGTTGCGACTGGTGTTGCTGAAGATTTACATGTGAGCGCACTAGGAGAAGAATTGTATCAACATTTACAAGCTAAGAATGATGGACCATTACTTTCATCATGGTGTTCTGGATTCGTTCGTTATAGTGAACTATATTACAGTGATTATTTGGACCAATTATCAAAATTGAGAAGTCCTCATATACTGCAAGGTAGTTTGCTAAAACATCGTGAACATAAAGGAAAAGATAATGTCAAAGTGATTTCAATTATGCCTTGCACATCGAAAAAATATGAAATTACTCGTGAAGAATTGAAAGTCAATGATGAACAAGTTGTTGATTATGTCTTGACGGTACGTGAAATAGCAAAAATGATTAAACGTCGCGGGTTTGATATGGAAAATATGAAACCATCTGTGAAACAAGATTCACCTTATGCATTGGCAAGAAAAACATCTTATGACTTACTTGAAAATGTGCTTGCTTATGTAGCAAATAAAATGAATGTTCCTTTTGAAAAACCGAAATACAAAGTGATTCATGGAGAACGTTTGGTGGAAACTGAAGGTGTGATTGAAGAAGCGACCATTAAATTTGGAAAAGAGAAATTTCATGTGTTACGTGTGAGTGGTGGACAAGCAGTGAAACAAATGTATCAACTACTCAAAGACGGTAAGAAAAAATATGCGTTTGCTGATGTGAGTCATTGTGCAAATGGATGTATGAATGGTGGAGGGCAAGCGATTCGCCATAATGTAGAAGTGCATGATGTGATTCTTGCGAGAGATGAAGCAATGCGAAGAATGCATGAAAACAAAGAAACAACAACAAATGAGTATGCAAATAATTTATTGGATGAATTCTTTACAGAAAAACGTGAACTGTTAGAAACTAGTTATTCTGTGAAAGAATTTACGAAGGAATAAGAGGTGATTAGATGATTACAGAATACAGTCATTACTTAGAACCAATGAAGGTCTACATTCCCATCACCGATGATGAATATAAAATCGCAAATGTTGTTGTTGCTGGTGGAGATGCCGTTAAGATAGGGCAAATTTTAGCTTATAAATTTAAAGGTAAGCATAAATTGCCTGTGGTTGCGACCGTTAGTGGAAAAGTAATTGAGATTGTTGATAAAATGGATCGCTTTGGTAAAATTGTTAATCACGTTGTGATTGAAAATGATGAAGCGTATACACTTGATGACATACCTTCTTACAAAGATGAAGTATCGACAGCTGAAGCACGTAAAGCAATTGAGCGTGCTGGATTACACAAAGTCGATGTTGATGGGTTGTTTACGAATTTGAATTTTGAAGAACCAATCAAACATGTCGTTGTAAGTACAGTGTTTGTTAATGAACCATTTATTTCAACAAATTATGAATATTTGTTAGACAATGCGCCTGAGATTATTGATGGTGTTGCAATCCTTGCTTCAGCGGCTGCGACGAAAGATGTGACGATTGTTGCAGATAAGTTTTTACCTAGTGAAGTAGTTGATGAGTTAGGAAAAGCCATTGTTGATCATGATTTAGAAGAACCAATCTTTGTTGATACGAAGAAAGTAAAGGGTTGGGATTATAAAGTTATTCAAGATATCACAAAAGAACAATTATCACCGAATGTTTTAGATAATGGTGTGTTATATGTTCACGCGAATACTTGTAAAATGATTTCTGATGTAGTTCGTAAAGGATTCCCTGTTGTGTCTAGAAATGTCGCATTTACGGGAGATGGATTACATAAGAATGTTGTCATGGATGTACGCGTTGGTACATTGCTTAGTGAGGTTGTAGAGGAACTTGGTGGTTATATAGAACAACAAGAACTGAATTTACATATTGGGAATTATTTGACTGGTGTGCAAGTTCCAACTGATGATTTTGCGATTACTGAAAGTGTAGATGCAGTACATATATCAATTTATGATGAAGTACAAGAAGATGTATGTATCAAATGTGGTGAATGCAACGATGTCTGTCCTGCAGGGATCTTGCCGCAAAATATTATGGATGCAGAGTTGAGAGCTGTTGGTGAGCGAATCTTTGATCTGCATACAGATGAATGTGTTGAGTGTGGACTATGTAGCTATGTTTGTCCATCGAAAATCAATGTATTAGAATGGGTACGACGTGCAAAACGTCGTGTCGGATAAGGAGTGATATGATGGAATTTACAATGAAAAAACCTCCAATTGTCCAAAACTCACAAAGCTCACTGAAACGTTCGTTTAATTTACATATTGCGTTGATTGTTGTATCAATAGCAGCAATCATCTTAAAAGCATTTACTGCAGTACCTGATGATGCGACTTTTACAGCACTTGATCAAGCGTTTAAAGTATTTTTAATGCTTGCGGTTGGTGTGGGAGTATCGGTGATTATTGAACTGTTTTATGCTTTAAGTGAAGGAAGTACGAAGAAGTTTGAATCATATGAAGGTTTTGTTGATCCAATCAACAGTGGATTATTGATTGCCTTATTGTTGCCGACGATTACACCAATTTATGTATTGATTCTTGCAGTTGGTGTGGGAGTTTATGTTGGTAAGCTTGTGTTTGGTGGATATGGATATTATATCTTTAATCCAGCACTTGTTGGGGTACTCTTTGCCAATGTATCATTTGGATCAAGATTATATGTAGCTGGAACTCCACTTGAGTTGTTGAAGAAAAGTATGAGTGGAGAAACTTATCAATTTGAGAATGTGATGGAATTGTTTGTTGGGAATTATGAAGCAATTGCGATTGGTTCTACAGCGGCAATTTTACTTGTATTTGTGATGATTTACTTGATTGTAACTCGTGTGATTGATTATCGAACAGTTGTTGCGTATTTGTTGACTGTTGGAGTTATCTCATTCATCGCAGGATGGGTCAATGGATTCTTAGTTGATTATGTGATTGTCAATATGATTAGTGGATTTACACTCTTTGGTGCAGCATTCTTAGTAGCTGAATCAGTATCGAGTCCGACTAGCCGTGAAACGAAATATATTTATGCGGTTGTGATTGGGATTATGATGATGCTTGTTCGAGTACTCGGAAATGAAGCGGAAGGACTTGTGTTTGCGGTATTATTTGGAAACATGATTACACCGTTTATCAACCGTACTGTGAAGAGAAGTAATAAACAAGGATTGATTAAAACAGTGAGTATATTGGCTGTTTCGGTGATATTGATGGGATTTGTATTAGGGTTTTTATTACAAAATCGATTGATTGAAGCCTTCGCTAGTTTAGGAGGGATGATGTAATGAGACATTTAAAAATAGTATTTACATTAATGATTGTGGTTGTTTTGAGTAGTGTTGGGGTATTTGCGGTTGAGCAAATTACGACACCGATTATTGAGCAAGCACAGTTTGAAGCGGAAAACGCAGCGTTATTTGAGGTTTTTCCAGCCTTAGAAAGTAGTGATGATTTAACGCCTGAAGAGGGGTTAGATTTAGAAGGAACAACGATTACACAAGTTATTGAAATTGATGGAAAAGGATATATTTATACTGCACAATTTCAAGGGTTCCAAAGCCAAATCAAATACATGATTGGTGTTGATTTAGAAGGAACGATTACAGGATATCAAACCTTAGAACAAGGGGATACACCTGGATATGGTGCAAAAATAGCTGATCCTTTGTTTAGTAATCAGTTTGCTGGTGAGGCGTTGTCTTCAGTTGGTGCTGGTGAGTTTGATGGTATTGCTGGAGCAACAATTACAACTGGTGGATTTACTGGTTCGATTCAAAAATTGGCTGACTTCCACGATGCAACATTTGCTGGTGGTGGCGGTGGTGGAGAAGAAACCGATCCACGTGAAGAGATTACTTCTGAAGGAGCATCGTTTACTGATGTTACTGGAGATTATGATATTAGCGGAACACCAATCACCAAAGTTGAAATGGTGAATGATGATGAAGCAGTAATTTATCATGTGACATTTGAAGGATGGCAACCTGATGCTTCATATATTATCGCATTTGATTTAGAAACACATGATGTATTAGGATTTAGAGTAATTGAACATAATGAAACTACAGGTATTGGGTCATTGATTGCTGAAGATGATTTCATGGCACAATTTGATGGACTTGCACATAATGATGCGTTGAATGGAAACATTGATAGCGTTAGTGGAGCTACTGCACCTGTAACACTTAGTGGATTAAGAGATTCACTGAATGAAGTTACATTGTTCCATCAAACATACTTTGGTGGTGGAGAGTCAGACGAAGAGAAACTTGAACGTTTGATTGGTGAAACTTTCCCAAGTGAAAATAGTGAATTAAGAGAAGATGTTACTGCTGATTATCCAGCAAATGAAAGCATCTTAAATATATTTGATATTTACAATGATGATGCAGAGCGCATTGGTGTTGTATATTATGCAGAGGTATTAGGTAATAGCTATGGCGATGTCGCTGATATTAAATTGTTGCTCGTGGTAGAAGAAGGAAGTATTATGTCTGATGTTATCTTATTTGATGATAACGAGACACCAAGTATTTTTGAGCTTAACAACTTGCTTAATTATCATATCGCACATTACTTAACATTCTTAGCACCTGATGAAGCAGCGTTGAGTGCTGCTTACCCTGATGCGGTATCATTTGATAGTGTTTATGGAGATTATCCTTATAGCGCTGATATTTTAAATGTGTTTGAAGCAAAAGATGAGTCAGATAATGTTCTTGGATATGTGTATTATGCGGTCGCTAGTGGATTTGGCGGAGACATCACCTTTACTTGGGGTGTTGATAACGCTGGAATTACAAAACAATTATCTATTGTAAGTCATGGTGAATCATGGAACAATGCGTATCCATATAGTGAAGATCCAGTTGCGGGAATATTCCCGAATACAAGCTGGTTGGATCAATTTGAAGAAACTGATTTATCAAGTATCAATGTTGGAGATATAGATGATGTAGCTGGTGTTTCTACTACTACAGGTGGTATGAAAGAAGCATTTGCGTATATTATAGAGTATCATGAAACAAATGTAGGAGGTGCGAACTAATGGCAAAACAAAAGTCATTGAAAAGTGTATTTAGTGCGGGTCTCTTCAAGCAAAATCCAGTATTTGTTCAGTTCCTTGGAATGTGTCCTACACTTGCTGTAACAGGTAGTGTAGAAAACGCATTAGGGATGGGTGCTGGTGTTGTCTTTGTACTTGTTGTTGCGAACTTCGTTGTAAGTTTGATTCGTAATTATGTACCAAGAGAAGTCCGTATACCGATTTATATTGTCATTATTGCATCACTCGTGACGATTTTAGAAATGTTTATGAAAGCTTTTGTACCAGATTTAGCAGCATCACTAGGAACATTCTTAAGTTTGATTGTTGTTAACTGTTTAATCTTAGGTAGAGCAGAAGCATTTGCATCAAATAACAAACCATTATCTTCGATTTTTGATGGTCTTGGGATGGCACTTGGATTTACTGGAGGACTTGTGTTGATCGCATTCTTCCGCGAATTACTTGGTGCTGGAACAGTGCTTGGAATGCAAATAATTCCAGCAGACTATCAAATCAGTATTTTGGTACAAGCAGCTGGAGCGTTTTTAGTCTTTGGTATCTTAGTGTCGCAAGTCAATAAGATCCGTCTAGCACGCATGAGCGAAAGCGAGGTGGCGTAGTATGGAACTCATTGCAATCGCCTTTGGTGCAATATTTGTTAACAACGTAGTTTTAAAACAATTTTATGGATTATGCCCGTTTTTAGGGGTATCAACGAAAAAAAGTAGTGCGTTATCAATGGGAGCTGCGGTAACATTCGTTATCACCTTATCAGCGATCATTGCTCACTTACTTTATACATTGGTTTTAGAGCCATACGATATTACGTATTTGTCTACGATTGTATTTATTTTAGTCATCGCTAGTTTCGTACAACTTGTTGAGATGTTCATCAAACGATTCAGTGCGCCTTTATATAGTGCATTAGGTGTATATTTGCCACTGATTACGACAAACTGTGCGGTGCTTGGGGTTGCGATTGATGCGACCGTTAATAAAACGAAAATTTTTGGTGATTTAGATCCAACAGTGTTACATGTAGCGATTTATGCATTTGGTATCTCAATTGGTTATGCACTTGTTATTTTCTTGTTTAGTGCGATCCGTGAAGAGATGGATGCATATCCAATTAAGAAAAACTGGGAAGGAATCCCAATCGCCCTCATTACTGCCTTTATTATGGCGATGATCTTTGTAGGGTTTGGAGGGATTGTATAATGGAGACATTTCTAATCGTTATCATCCTTGCCGTCGTTATTTCGGTTGTACTTGCATTGTTGTTATCGTTTGCGAGTGTTGCCTTGAGTGTAGATGAAGACCCAAGGTTACAAGATATTGTTGATTTGTTGCCAAATCAAAACTGTGGTCTTTGTGGAAACCCTGGTTGTCGCGCAATGGGACAAGCAATTCTCAATGAAGATGCAAAATTAACGCAGTGTAAACCTGGTGATCAAGAGATGCGAGAAGCAATAAAAGAGTATCTTGAAGAACATCCAGATGAAAATGGCGAATACGTCAAAGTAAAAATGTAATAAGAAAACAGGCAAAGTTTTTCAACTTTGCCTGTTATTTTTTTGGTTTTTTTAAAGCTTAATCCATTCGTCTGCCCATTGGTGAATGGACTCTAAACTAGCTTTCAATGTTCTTCCTTTATCAGTCAGTGTATATTCAATGCGTACAGGTGTTTCAGGGTAAACATTACGCATTATGATGCCTTCTTTTTCTAAGTCTTTTAAACGCTCACTAAGGACCTTACTACTTAATTTAATTTCATCTTGTAAATCACCAAAACGTTTTGGTTCATCGAGTAACTGATAAACAATCAAACCGACCCATCTTTTTGATAATAGAGAAATCGCTTTTTCAAATTTTGGACAAATATCTTGAGTGGTCATAATATCACCTCAACAATATTATACCAATAGTACTAATCAAAAGCAAATAACATAACTTAAGTTCATTACAATTAGTAAGTTAAAGGCAAAAGAAAAAGAGGAATTTGAATTCCTCTTTTAAGTTGTAAATTATTCAGCTTGTCCGATTGCTTCTGCGAACGCTTCTTTGAATCCTTCAATACCGATTGTAACTCCTGCGATACCGTCCATTACAACTTCTTCATCATCAACAACAAATTTGTCATGGCTTCCTGCAACGTAAGTATCCCATTCATCGCTCCAACCTTGGTTTGCAACCAATGCAGCAGCTAATTCGTTGGCATGTTCGTACCAACCTTTACCAGTAATAGCTTTCATACCATAATCTGGACCTAATGCATGTTTTGTAGTAACATATTCGTCACCACTGTTTTCAATATCATCAGGATCGATAGTATATAAAGCGTTAAGAATAACTTCTTCAATTCCACCAGCACTGTTGATAATTACAGTTGCGTAGTATCCACTAGATTCAGCCATACCATAATAGATTCCTGGAGTATAATCTCCTTTAACAGGCATATCAATTGTGTATGATCCGTCACCCAATACCATGTATTCACCGTCATAATCAGCGATTCCACCAACATTGTATACATTTTCGTATCCAGCAGCTTCTAAAGCAGCTAATACAAATGCAGCACGAGTTCCACTACCACACATAATGAAGATTGCTTTATCTTCGTTGAATAAACCTTTTAAAGCAGATTCGTTTTTCAAGCTTGCAGCTTCAAAATTCCATCCATCAGTTCTTACTAAGATGTTTTCGTACTCTAGATAATCAAAGAATGGGATCATTTCAAAACCTTCAATGTATCCTGAGTTTAATTTGTCATCAAAGTTACGAACATCAACATATTGCACATCTGGACGGTCTAAATATTCATCCAAATTTTCCATTGTAACTTCTTCTGGAAGTTCAGCTAATTCTTCTCCTCCACATGCAGCTAAAGAGAATGTTAAAACAAATGCAGCCAATAAAAATAAAATCTTTTTCACTAATAATTCCTCCTAAAATATTTTTTATTTCCGTTAATATTATATAAGTTATGTCAAGAAATGTCAAACATAATTTCGATAATAAACGCTTATTTTTAGCCATTTTCAATGGTTCGCGCACGAATTTTATCGAAATAAAATGGTTCGCGCGTTAACTACCTTAATTAAAAAAGTTTAGAAAGTTTAGAAAGTAAAAACTTGATGTTATTCTTTAAATTTTCAAAAAAAATGGTATAATATTTAAGAGAAAAAGAAGGTGATATTTTGAACAAATATGACATTATGTTGGTGATTGTTTTATTGATTCTTTCTTTAGGGTCATATGCAGGACTCTACATGTATACGAGTGGATCAGAAATGACTGATGGATTGGCGACTGTATATTATAAGGATGACCAAATTTTAGAGATATCGTTAATAGATGGTCAATATAAGATATTGAATGATGATTATGTGATTTCAATTGATGATGATGCATTTATATATATCGTCCAAGGTGACAATGGAGATGTTGTCATTGAATACCGTGATCACAAAGTTGGTGTCATTGACGAGATTAGTCCACAAAATATTTGTCAAAAACAAGGATTTAGTAACTCTCCTTTATCACCAATTACCTGTTTACCAAATCAAATCGTCATCATTATTACCTCACCAAGGACAGATGATGACTTAGACGATATAGTTAGTTAGGAGGATATCATGTCTGCAGATTTGCTTGCGATTTTTGAACTTATTATGTTTTTTGTTGTATTTGGAATAGCATTCCAAGCTTTTAGTGCGTTTGATTTGTCGAAATTCTTTAAAAAGGGTTTTACTTGGCAAATACAAATTCTTTATATCTTTTCAGCGATTATTTTTAGTTACTTATTTACGAAGGCAATTGTGAATTTGATTGCTTTATCGAGTTCTTTGGTATAAAAAAAAGCGCAATGCGCTTTTTTTTATTCATAACGCTGGGATTCACTCAATATTGATACTTGTGCAATTCCGTTGGTTTTTTCTTGTAGATTGGATTGTAAAGAATCGAGTTCTTTTGCATTCAATTCTAAATGGTAATGGACTTCCTTATCATATGTAGTTTCATTCAAATGGAAGTTTGATCGTAAGTAGTGTTCAACATGACCAATTTCATCAAAAGGAATTGTGATTTCAATCGTTGAAAATGATTTTTTCGTAGTGAAGACGGCATCTTTGATGTTTTCACTAACACTTTTTGCGTAAGCTCTAATCAATCCAGAAGCGCCTAGTTTTACACCACCAAAATAACGAATTGTGATGGCTAGTATATTGGTTACTTCGTGTTTCTTCAATACTTCAAGCATAGGGATACCAGCTGTTGAACTAGGTTCTCCATCATCAGAGTATTTTTGTTGTTCTTGATGATCACCAACAATATAAGCAAAAGTGTAATGATTTGCATCTTTGTAGGTGTTTTTGATGGATTGATAGTTTTCATCAAAATCATCAACCGATGATAAAGGCATTAAAATACCGATAAATCGAGAATTTTTGATAATAATTTCAACTGTTTTCGTCTTTTTGATACTTTTCATCGGGATCACTTCTTTTCATTTGATAGATATAGTATAACGTATTTTGTCTTGATATCGAAAAAAAACTCTTAGATATGGAAAAAAAAGTGAATATATAGTATAATCGTTGTGGTGATTACTTTGAAAACACGTGAACTAGGAAATCAAGTATTACAAACACTAAAGGCTCATGGTTATGAGGCTTATTTTGTCGGTGGTATGGTGAGAGATCAAGTCATTGGTATCGAAAATGATGACATTGATATCACAACAAGTGCTCATCCTGAGGATGTTATTAGGTTATTTAAAAGGGTGAAAGAAACAGGAAAACGTTATGGTAGTGTAACAGTTTTACTAGAGAATCATCCGTTTGAAGTTACGACTTACCGTAAGGAAGGACGCTATACGGATAATCGTCGTCCTGATGAGATATCTTTTGGAACTTCTTTAGAAGAAGATTTAAAAAGAAGAGATTTTACCATGAATCAACTCGTGATGAATGAGCAAGGAGATATCATTGATCATCATCATGGGTTAGAGGATATAAAAGAACGTGTAATTCGCACAATAGGAGAGGCAAATTCGCGATTTGAAGAGGATGCCTTAAGGATTTTAAGAGCGCTTAGATTTTGTGCGAGCTTGGGATTCAATATTGAACAAAAAACCGCCAGTGCAATGAAAGAGCAAAAGAAGTTGGTTAAGACGCTTGCGATTGAGCGAGTTATGCAAGAATTGGATAAAATTATTCGTGGGAAGTATCATCATAAAGCAATTTCGTATTTATTGGACTTAGGGATTGCTGATGAGTTGTATGGGTTAAAATCAGGATTTGAAGAAATCTTAAAGATTAAAGAAAAAGTTTACCCGATTGAATTTTTTATTATTGCGCACATTGTTGATGAGGTAGAAGATGTTTTTCGTTTTTCGAATAAAGAGCGTGCGATTATTGAAAAAGCTATTCAGCTACATGAGGTGACGAAAGAAGATGAGTTTAATCGTTTCATTGTTTATGTAAACAAACTCGATATGTGTTTACTAGTCAATAAAATCAATGTCTGGTTAGGATATCATGATCAAGAACAAATCATTCGTGAAATTGATCAACGTTTGCCTATTCATGATGTCTGTGATTTGGCGTTTAAAGGACAAGATATTTTATGGAAAACAAATCTTAAAAAACATTCTTTGATTGGTGTTATTATTGATGAACTGAAATACAAAGTCATTATGGAAGAATTACCAAATGAATACAAAGCATTAGAAGAATATGCATTAAACAGAGTAGAAGAAACTTTAGAAGAAATGGATGATAATGATGAGTAAATTTTATGCTTATTTAGATGATTTTAGTGTCATTACCGTAATTGTACCTAGTAGGTATAGGGATGACTATATTGGAAAATTTACAGTTGTTGGTAACGATGAGGAGATTGATCTTGAAATTACCTCAACAGAATTGATTGGACAAGAACGTAAATATGTTTGTTATTTTGATGGATACATTTTGTTGAATAAAATGTATCAAGTACATGATGATCAAGGTGAACAAGCAGAGTTGTTTACGGGTAAAATTGTCAGAACAGAATTGTTTGATGATATTTACTATTATGAACCTAGTGATTTGGGTTCAAGTTATCGAAGAGATCGAACAAAATTTAAAATTTGGACACCAGTTGCGAAATACATGAAACTTGAGATTATGAAAAATGGACAAAAAGAACTGGTTGATATGGATTATGATAATCAAGGTGTTTGGTATTTGCGTTTGCGTGGAGACTATGAGGGAGCGAAATATCGTTATATCTCTTATGTGAATGGTAAAGAACATTATGTCACGGATCCTTATGCAATATCTTCCTCAGCGAATGGGGAATATAGTTATGTTGTCGATCATTCGAAATTTTATCGTAATTTACACCAACGTCCGAAATTTAGTGGTGATGTGAATGATGCGATTATTTACGAGGCGCATATTCGAGATTTCACCATTGATGAATCGATTAATGCTGAAAAAAGAGGCGAATATTTAGGTTTTGTAGAAGAAGAATTAACAACGAAAAAGGGAAACAAAGCGGGTATTGATTATGTAAAGGATTTGGGTGTTTCTCATATTCAACTATTGCCTATTTTTGATTTTGGTGGTGTAGATGAATTACATAAAAACAAATATTATAACTGGGGATACAATCCAGAACAATATAACGTTCCTGAGGGTTGGTTTTCAAGTGATCCTAATGACCCATATGCTCGTATAAATGAACTTCGTGAGATGATTGATCGAATCCATAAACAAGGGTTACGTGTGGTGATGGATGTTGTGTATAATCATGTGTATGATATTAGAACTTTTCCGTTTGAAAAAATCATCCCAGGTTACGCGTACCGACATGATTCACAAGGACATTTAACGAACGCATCAGGATGTGGAAACGACTTAGCAACAGAACGTAAAATGATTCGTAAGTTTGTTGTTGATTCTGTACTGCACTGGGCAAAAGAATATAAGATTGATGGATTTCGTTTTGATTTAATGGGACTAATTGATATCAAAACGATGAATACATTACGTCAAAAATTGGATCGTTATAAATCAGACATCATTGTTTATGGAGAAGGTTGGCGTATGCCAACGGTTCTTGGAGATGAGAAAACTGCGCATATGTATAACAAACATTTACTCTTTAATATCGGACATTTTAATGATAAAACAAGAGAACTCGTTAAGGGGGCGGCGTTTGATATCAAACAAAAAGGATATGCGCTTGGTAGTAAAGCAAAATTAGATGATATTAAGAATATCGTTAAAGGAAGCACACTGAATAAATTTTTATTCCGTTATCCTTCACAATCAATCAATTATGTTGAGTGTCATGACAACAATACGTTTTTTGATAAAGCACAAATTGCGCTTAATAATGCGACGATTGAAGAAATTAAAAAACGACAAAGATTGGCGACCTCAATGGTTTTATTATCTCAAGGTGTGCCGTTTATTCATGCTGGTCAAGAATTTTATCGTACCAAGAAAGGCGTCGAGAATTCATATAAATCTAGTGATGAAATCAATAAAATTGATTGGTCATTGGTCGATGAACATAAGCATGATATTGAGTATGTCAAAGAATTGATTCGTTTACGTAAAAAGTATGACTTGTTCCGCTTACAAATTCCATCAAAAATCAAAGATCATATCCATGTCGAAATCAATGATTTGGGAACCATTACTTATAAGTTAGAAGATGAAAATCATTCTTTACTTGTGTATTTCAAACATGATAAAACGAAAGAACAAATTGATTTAGATGGGAAATATTCTTTGATCTTTAATGGCGAGAAAAGATGTCGCAAGCTCGTAGAATCGATTGAACTAAAAGACATCACGACATATATATTAAAAAGAAAATAGGTGAGGAACATGGAAACATTTAAACTATATGCAAAAGTTGACTCAATCAACGAAACAACTTATGAAACAAATACGATGAGTGTACTTGATAAAGATAATGTTAGACATACATTAAGAATCAATGAAGATGAAGTATTAGAGATGAATCAAGTATACATGTTTATCTTAGAGCCAATTGTCTTTAAGGAACGTGACCAATATTTGGTTCATGAATTTACGAAGTTAGATGATGTAGAATTGTCGCTAAAAGAGCGACAAGAATTGATGACGTATTTTTATGAGTATGCGCCTGTTTCTTCTGAGGAAATTAAGACAATTATTGATGCGTATTTGGCAAAATTAGAGAATAAGATTATTCGTGAGATTGTTATGGATATATTCCAAAAGAATGAACAAGATTTTTATCTATATCCAGCGGCAACAAAATTTCATCATGCTTACATTGGAGGGTTAAGTTATCATACTTCAACAATGTTAAAATTGCTTGATGGATTCTTAAATGTCTATCCATTCTTAAATCAAGACTTATTGATTGCGGGTGTGATATTGCATGATGTTTGTAAAGTAAAAGAGTTAAGCAATTATGCAGGACCTGAATATACCAAAGAAGGTAAAATGATTGGTCATATTAATATGGGTGTAAAAGAGATTGCGTTAACAGCGGCGAAACTTGGATATTTGGATACAGAAGAAGAGTTGATGTTGGAACATATTGTGTTATCACATCACTATTACGGGAATTTTGGATCACCAAAAAAACCAATGTTACCTGAGGCATTGATTTTACATTTTATTGACAATATTGATTCAAAAGTAACAGTATTAGAAGAGGCTCTTTCTCAAATCTCTGAGGGAGAATTTACACCAAGTATTCCTGTTGTTGATCGTGAACGATTTTATAAACCAAAATTTAATAAGTAAAGCAAAAAGCCCATATCAACTACAAAGTTGATATGGGCTTTTATTCTAAAAAAAAGTTCTCTTTCGAGAACTTTTTAATTTAGTCTGTTACAGGTGAATCAAAAGATTCAGGGAAATTGATAAGGTATAAAACTTCAAGTAAGTTTTCTAAAACAGTCATTTTATCAGTGTGACCATCTGTGAAGTTTGCATTCAAGTCAATCATATCGTTCAAAGTACGAATTGATAAACCTGTTTGAGACATATAAGCATCATAGATAGGACCAAAGTATGTGTCAGCTGCAGTATAAACATTGGTTGGTAACAACAAAGCTTCTGATGTTTCTTTGATATCTGCGGCATAACGGATTTGTAAGTAGTTTTCTAGTTGTACCATACTTGGAAGGTCATTTTCATTATATAATGATGCATCGTATTTATCTTCAGTGTTGTCTTCAGCAGTAAAATTCGCTGATGGTTGTTCGAAATTGGTTCCTCTTGTCACAGCAATGAAATGAAGACCGAATGATGACTGTGTAACTTGATCATCAAAGAATTCATTTGTTTCATTGTTTACAGGTAAAACAAATTGGTCATATAGTTCTTTTAAACGACCACTAAATGCTTCATCTAACGTTTCATCATTATTATGGTTAATACTTTTGTTTTCACCCATACTGATTTCTTCAGTTTGAATAATGAATCCATAAGCTTTATACGGTTGGTATTCACTTTCGGTATCACCAACTAATGAATCTTCGTATTCTTTTACAATTTCTTCAAATGTCATATCTTCAGCAAGTTTTTCGTTGATTAAATCTTCAAAGCTTGCTTTTAAAATATTAAATTCTGAGAGTTCAGTTTCTGAGAGCTCAGCTACATAATCATCAAAATCATCAGCTACATAATCCCAATCGTTGTCTAAGTAGACTAAGATATGTGTTGCGAATACATCGTAGTACTCATCGTATTGTTCTTGCATATAGTCTAATGCACGATCAATCTCAATGGTTGGATAAATGTAATAAGGACTTAAATTACCAAGGACAAATAATTGTTCAATCATATTCGCTTCTGAAGTAGCTGAGAATGCGACATATAAGAACTCTTGCCATGTGTAATTTTGAGCACTAAATCCATAATTAGCATACAAGTTTTGTGAGAAAGCAGTTTTCATTTCACGTAATTCATCACGATGTTCTTTCATTAAGTCTGAAGAATTTTCTAACATATCACGGTTTTCACCGTATAAATTTTCAAATAGTTCACCTTGAACAAGTGTTTGTGCTTTTATAAGTTCCATCGCATAATATGGTCCTACACGATTTTCCATATAATCAAACAAATCTTCTGGAGTAATATTTGTATCGCCAATTTTCGCAATGAATTCTTCTGAACCTTTATTATCAAACTCGATTCCAGTTTGGTAGAAGTGTGTTAATTTTAGTTTCGATTCAAAGATTTCAAATTCTTCTGCATCGCGAATTGCTTTAATGACATTGTTGATGACAGTTGTTGTTAGTTTTTCATCAATGAATTCTTCTTTAAATGCATCAAATTCTTCTGTAGATAAATCAATAAATCTTGTGACTTCTTCTTGTGATAATTTGTAAACTAATACTTTGAAATCACCAAAACTTTGTGTTTGTAATGAATAGGTTTTACTTTCTTCATCTGTAAGATCTAACGTTTCAAATACGTATTTTGACATCGCATTTGTTGTTTGACTTAGCGTGCTGAAATCATCATAAACAAGTGTTGCTTGATCACTATAGTTTTCACAGTAGTTTTCCATCGTTGTTGTTGGGCTGATTTCATTAGATGGGTTCATATAATTGTATAAAGTGACGTAGTATTCAAACACTTCTTCATCTGTTAAGAGTGTAGTATTTGTATCATCTAAATCTTCTTTTGGTACATCAACAAGTGGTGTTTCACCTGTGTATAGTCCCCATCCACCTTCATGGTTTGGTACTAAGTTAAATTCGTTGAAGACATTATTGGCTTCAGTAGTACTACTGAAACGAATTTGCATTGCACATACATCACCAAAGGTTGTTTCAGTGTAATGTTGTTCCATTGCTGCATCATCGAATCCAAATTTACCTTCTTCATCTTCATTCAAAACATAGTTTTCTGCATAAAGACGTTTTGCGATTTTTAATTCTACATATGCACGAACATCACCATCATTATTGATGTTGTATCCGCGTGTAATCAAACGTTGTTCGAATAAATCAAGATAATCTTGATTCAATTCTTCATCTTCTCTGATTTCTGCAATTGTATCTTCATCTCTTGTATTATAAATTTCGAATAGTTTTTGTTCCTCGACTTCTTCGTCGGTAATATCACCTAAATACTCTTCGACAATAATTCTATCTACATAGTCTAGCAGGAAACTATACCCATCAACTTGCTTCATGATATCATAAAGTTCTTGATTGGTAATATCTAAATCACCTACTGTAACATATATATCTTCCGGATTTTCGAGAGTTGGATCTGTCTCATTGTCTACAATCAAACTGACACCATAAGAAATACCAATGATGACCAAAAATGCTCCTAAGACAATGCTTGCTTTGATAATTAACGCTTTTGTCATATAAATCACTCCTTAAATATTTACGCAATATATATAATATCATTTTATAGGAATAAAAACAACAAAAAAATATGAAACAATGCGCATTTTTCTATGTTACAATAGAGTGTCGTTAAGTTGCACTTAGGTGTTGTTTTTTTTGAACATTGTTGTATAATATCAATGTATTGGAGTGATAACATGGAGATAACCGTACTTGCGAGTGGTTCTAAAGGGAATGCGACCTTGGTGCAAACTGAGGGTTTAACTTTGTTAATTGATGCAGGTATTTCTTATTTACAGTTGCAAAAAAGATTAATGTTTCATCAAATAAATATTACGAAAATTGATGCAGTTTTAATTACCCATGAACATGGTGATCATATTAAGGGATTGGATGTTTTATTAAGAAAAGAAAAATCACAAGTTTTTTTAACTGAACATACCATGAATTCGACACCAGATAAGTTGCAAGATTCAATCAAATTAAGTCAATTTCATTTGATTAAACCAAATGAAAAATTTATGATAGGTGGACTTGAAATTATGCCATTTTCTGTTTCTCATGATTCGAGTGATGCAGTAGGATATGTCTTATATAATAAAGGAAAGAAATTTGTCTATTGTACGGACATAGGTTATTTACCTGATCGTGATTTTGATATTTTACGTGGGGCAAATGCATATGTATTTGAGGCGAATTATGATGTGACTTTGCTTTTTACGAGTGCTCGACCATTTTATTTGAAACAAAGAATTGATTCAGTAAAAGGACATATGTCAAATACAGATAGTGCTTATAATATGGTATCTTTGGTTGGTATCAATACGAAATATATCATTCTTGCGCATCCATCAGAGGAGTGTAATACTGCTGAGTTGGCGTTAGAGACTTACCGTGATGTCTTTAAAGAATATGATAAGAATATAGATGATTATGTTGTTTTGGTTGCTTCACAAGAAGAAGGAGCAAAAACAATAAAGATATAGGAGGAATGAAAAATGACCAATGAACAAATTATTTTTGAAGTTACAATGGATGTGTTGGGGGTCAAAAAAGACGAAATAGAAGTGTTGTTTCGCTTGATGGGAGGTATGAGCAATTATACGTATGTCATCAAGGCTAAGAATCAAAAATATACGTTTAGAATTCCTGGGAAAAATGCTGAAAAGTTTGTCAATCGTGATATTGAGAAATACCACCTTGCTTTGATTGAACCACTTGGTTTAAGCAATGATACAGTTTACTTAGATGTAAAATCAGGAATAAAGATTGCAAAATACATTGAAGGAAACCCACTACATGAGTTAGATCCTTTAGATTATTTGGAGTCTGCTTCAAATATTTTACATCGACTTCATGATTCTAATGTGGTATCAAAATACAATTATGATATGCTTGGTAGATTGTCGAAGTATGAACATTATCTTGATGAATATAATTACAAACATACAAAGCGATATAAAGAGTTAAAAGATGCGTTTTTAATGCATGCAAAAACGTATTTGAATGAAGATGAAATGGTACTTTGCCATGGTGATTCTCAGGTTTCTAATTTTGTTGTCTCAAATGGAGATATGCATCTTATGGATTGGGAATTTACGGGAAACAATGATCCTTTTTATGATATTGCTTGTTTCGGAAATAGCAATTTCGATCATGCGATTGCTTTGTTGCCAGTATATTTAGGGCATGAAGCTTCACAAGAAGAATTGAATAAATTGTATTTTTATCGTATGTTCCAAACGTTGCAATGGCATAATGTTGCTCTTTATAAAGAATTTATTGGTTTGAGTGTTGATTTGGGTGTTGACTTTATGCATGTAGCATCACTTTATTTGGATAAAGCAGAAAATTTATTAAAGCGCATTAAATAGGGCTATTTTAGAATTATTTTAATGTAAATGTAAGTGTTTTCTATTACTTAGAATTTCTTGATATGATGTTGTAAAAAGGGGTAAAATCCTATATAATAGAAACTGTATGAAATCTATATTAATTTTTTATAAAATAAATTGGAGGTAGTTGCGAATGGCGACAAAAAAAGTATTCCAATCAATGGATGGGAATCAAGCAGCAGCGCACGTGTCTTACGCGTTTACTGAAGTAGCTGGAATCTATCCGATTACACCATCTTCACCGATGGCAGAATACACAGATTTATGGGCGTCTCAAGGAAGAAAAAATCTCTTTGGAATGCCAGTCAAAGTAATTGAAATGCAATCTGAAGCAGGGGCGGCAGGAACGGTTCATGGTTCTTTACAAGCTGGAGCGTTGACAACGACGTATACAGCGTCTCAAGGATTGTTGCTTAAATTACCAAACATGTATAAAATTGCTGGGGAATTATTACCAGGTGTTATTCATGTTGCAGCGAGAAGTATTGCTGTTCAAGCATTGAGTATTTTTGGGGATCATCAAGACGTAATGGCTGCAAGACCAACAGGATTTGCAATCATGTCAAGTGGTTCAGTTCAAGAGACAATGGATTTAGGTGGAGTTGCACATTTGGCTGCGATTAAATCTAGTATTCCATTCTTACATTTCTTCGATGGATTTAGAACTTCTCATGAAGTCAACAAAGTTGAAGTCATGGACTATGAAGATTTGGATCGTTTATTGGATCGTGATGCGGTACGTAAATTCCGTAAACGTGCATTAAACAGTTCAAATCCAGTCACACGTGGTTCTGCACAAAACGATGATGTTTATATGCAAGCACGTGAAATTCAAGATAAATTCTATCAAGATGTTCCTGATATCGTTGAAGAATATATGGCAGAAATTAGCAAAATTACTGGACGCAATTATGCACCATTTGTTTACTATGGTGATGAGGATGCAGAAGATGTCATCATCGCAATGGGAAGTGTCACTGAAGCAGTTGAAGAAACAGTAGATTACTTACAAAAAGAAGGACGTAAAGTTGGACTTCTAACAGTACATTTATATCGTCCATTAAGTGCCAAACATTTCTTCAAATCATTACCAAAAAGTGTCAAACGTATCGCTGTTATTGAGCGTACAAAAGAGTCTGGTTCAATTGGTGAGCCATTACTATTAGATGTTCAATCATTATTCTATGGTAAAGAAAATGCACCTGTGATTATTGGTGGACGTTATGGATTGTCAAGTAAAGATACTACTCCAGGACAAATCAAAGCAGTATTTGACAACTTAGCTGGAGATCAAAAAACTGGATTTACGATTGGGATCAACGATGATGTAAATAATACATCATTGCCTTATGAAGAAATCGATACACAACCAGAATCTACAACTGAATTATTGTTCTTTGGTTTTGGTAGTGATGGTACAGTTGGAGCTTCTAAAAATACAATTAAAATCATTGGAGAAAATACAGATCTTTATGGTCAAGCATATTCTTCATATGACTCAAAAAAATCAGGTGGAGTTACTCGTATGCATTTACGTTTTGGGCATACTCCAATCCGTTCAACATACTTAGTAAACACACCACACTTCGTATCATGTTCAAAAGATTCATATTTACATACGTATGATATGATTGCTGGACTTCGTCCAGGGGGAACATTCTTATTAAATACAGTAGTTCCTAAAGATGAAGTAGAAGAATTATTACCAGCAAAAGTGAAAAAACAATTGGCTGAAAAAGATGCAAAATTATATATCATCAACGCTGTAAAACTAGCAGAAGAAGCTGGTTTAGGTGGAATGATCAATACCATTATGCAAAGTGCATTCTTTGCCCTTAATGAACAAATCATGCCTTATGCAGAAGCACAAAAATTGATGAAAAAATATGCTGAAAAAGCATATGGACGTAAAGGGAAAGAAATTGTAGAGAAAAACTATAATGCAATCGATAAAGGTCAAGAAGGTCTGATTGAAATTCCTGTGAAAGCAGAATGGGCTGACTTAACTGTTGAAGAACGCAAATTAGATGCATCATTACCAGAATATGTAAAAAATATTGCGATTCCTGTCAATGAAATTCGAGGATATGATTTACCTGTATCAGCATTTGAAGATTATGCAGATGGGACAATGGAAAATGGATCTTCTGCTTATGAAAAACGTGGAATAGCAAACTATACACCAAATTGGATTTCAGACAACTGTATCCAATGTAACCAATGTGCATTTGCTTGTCCTCATGCGGTCATTCGTCCGTTCTTATTAACAGAAGAAGAAATGGCCAATGCACCTGAAGGACTTGAAACATTAGATGCTGTAGGTAAAGGAATCAAAGGATTACAATACAAAATTCAAATTTCTACATTAGATTGTACAGGATGTGGAGTTTGTGTGGAAGTATGTCCTGGTAAAAAAGGTGTGAAAGCATTAGAAATGTCACCAATTCAAGATGAAATTGCAAAAGGTGAAGTACAAAATGCTGAATATCTATTTAATCATGTTACTTACAAAGATAACTTAATTGAAAAAACAAATGCGAAAAATTCTCAATTTGCAAAACCATTATTTGAGTTCAGTGGTGCTTGTGCAGGTTGTGGAGAAACACCATATGTCAAACTTGTAACACAATTATTTGGTGAGCGTATGCAAATTGCGAACGCAACAGGATGTTCATCAATTTATGGAGGAAGCTTCCCAGCGACTCCTTATACAACCAATGAAAATGGTCGTGGACCTGCTTGGGCAAACAGCTTATTTGAAGACAATGCAGAATTTGGATTCGGTATGTTGGCTGCAAACAACACATTACGTGATCAATTACAAACAATTATGGCAGAAAACAAAGATGACGTAAGTGAAGAGTTGAAAGCATTATTTGATGAATGGATTCAAAACCGTGAAGACGGAGATAAAACATTAGACATTTACAACAACTTGATGCCTTTACTTGAAGATGCTGATGATAAAGTAGCAGAAGATATCAAAGATTTATCTAACTACATCGTGAAACAGTCAAACTGGATCATTGGTGGAGACGGATGGGCTTATGATATTGGATATGGTGGATTAGACCATGTCATCGCAAGTGGAGAAAACATCAATATCTTAGTATTAGATACGGAAGTATATTCAAATACTGGTGGACAATCTTCAAAATCATCACCAACTGGTTCTATTGCGAAGTTTACTGCTAGTGGTAAATCTGGAAACAAAAAAGATTTGGCTGCGATTGCAATGAATTATGGAAATGTTTATGTTGCGCAAGTATCACATGGTGCGAGCCAACAACAAGTACTAAAAGCATTCCGTGAAGCAGAAGAATACAATGGTCCTTCATTGATTATTGCTTACTCACCATGTATTGCACATAAAATCAAAGGTGGATTAACAAATTCACAAAACCAAGCGAAACTAGCGACAGAATGTGGATACTGGCCAACATTTAGATTTGATCCACGTATTGCACAAAAAGGCGAAAATCCATTCAAGATTGATTCAAAAGATCCAAACTGGGATAAATATCGTGACTTCTTAATGAATGAAGCACGTTATGCACAGTTGTTAGATATCAATCCTGATCATGCGGAAGAACTATATGAGGCGAATTTATATCAAGCGAAACGTCGTTATCGTATGTATAAACGTTATGAAGCAATGGATTACAGTAACGAAACAGAATAATGAGTGAGAGATGCACAATTGTGCATCTCTTTTTTTGCTAATTTAGAAAATTGGTTGCTTTTTTAAATGTAAGCGTTTATAATGTAATGTTACAAAAGGAGCTGATGTTATGGATAAAACCATAGACTTATTTTATATATTAGAAAGTATTGGATTAACGATTGTTTTTGTTGGATTGATCGGGTTTGAGCGACAACGTAAAAACAAAGTAGCTGGAATGACCACACATTTGCTTGTGGCGATTGGTGCGGCGGGACTTGCGATAGTGCAAGAAATCATGATGCAAGATTCGATTGCCTTTGTGATTGAACATCCTGAATTGGCTGGAAATATTGTAGTAGAAAGACAACGTATCATAGCGCAAGTTGTTGCCGGGGTTGGGTTCTTAGGAACTGGTGCTATTATTAAAACCAAAGGATACATTAGTGGGTTAACGACTGCTTCCACTTTGTGGATTAGTGCAATCATCGGAATTATCTTTGGTATTGGTGAATTTACACTTGCCATTGTCGTATCAGTTAGTGCGTTAGTTGTATTGACTGTGATTAAACATATTTTTGGTCATCATGATGACCATCACCCTGAACAACCAGAGGATGAAGCGACTGACTAGGAGGGTTATTTATGGACAAAATAAAACATTATAAAAAACGTTTAGAAGAAATAAAGAAACAAGAAGTAATAAAAAATCAAATTGTGTTTGTTGGTGATTGTTTGGTTGAGCGTTTTGAGTTACCTAAAATGTATGAAGGGTACACACTTTTCAATCATGGTATTGAAGGTGATACAACCATAGAATTATTAGAAACACTCTATAAAAGAGTGATTAAGTATAAGCCAGCTGGAGTCGTTATTTCTATTGGTGGACATGATTTAAAATCACGTACGAAAGTAAAAGAAGTATATGAACGAATGATTGAAATTGTTGAAACGATAAAAAAACGTTCTAAAGATACCGCGATCTATTTGTTTAGTGTTGTACCTGTGAATATAGCGCATGAACCATTTATTGATCGTGAGATGGTGGAAGACATTAACAATGTCGATGTTGAGTTACTCAACTATTATGTCAAGAATTTCGCTAGAAAGAATGGCATTACATATATGGATATTACAAGAGAATTAAAAAATGATTTTAATCAATTGGCATTATCATATACAATTGATGGATTTCATTTAAACCAAAAAGGTTATCAAATCGTCAAAAATATATTATCCTCTTATGTATAAGAAGTTTTTTTAAAAGGAAACCATTGGGTTTCCTTTTTTCTTAATTGAAATAAGGAAAAAATATATCATATCACTTTCAATACAAAGGCAAAAACTATATAATTAATATGGTTAAAGGAGGTCATAATATGGCAACATTAAAAATTATAAATCTACACGCTGAAGTAGAAGGCATTGAAATCTTAAGAGGTGTAGATTTAGAGATAAAGGGTGGACAAACACATGCGATCATGGGACCAAATGGTACAGGGAAATCTACGCTCGCAAGTGTTGTGATGGGTCATCCGAAATATACAGTAACTGAGGGTGAAATTTTACTTGATGGGAAAAATGTGTTAGAGATGAGCGTTGATGAACGAAGCCGCGCTGGTCTTTTTTTAGGTATGCAAGCTCCTAGTGAAGTGCCTGGAGTCACCAACAGTGATTTTATCAAAACAGCAATGAATGCACGACTTGAAGAAGGGAAAAATATCAGTTTATTCAAATTTATTCGCGAATATGATCGCGCAGTTGAAGATTTGAAAATGAGTGAGGATTTACCACACAGATATTTGAATCAAGGATTTAGTGGGGGAGAGAAAAAACGTAATGAAATATTACAAATGAAAATGCTCAAACCTAGTATTGCGATTCTTGATGAGATTGATTCAGGATTAGATGTAGATGCATTGAAAATCGTTGGTGAGAATGTTACTGCGATGAAAAATAAAGATTTAGGATTGTTACTTATTACACACTATCAGAGATTGCTAGAATATATAGAAGCAGATTTCGTTCATGTGATGATGAAGGGAAAAATTGTCAAATCAGGAGATATTTCTTTGATGAAGAAAATTGATCAAGATGGGTATGACTGGATCAAAGAAGAACTCGGTATTGATGATGAACGTGTCTTTGTCAAAGAAGAAGAGCAAAAAGTCATGCTTGGTACTTGCGCAACCAAAGAAGCGTTGGATTTATAATGAAAATGCAGTATCAAAAACAAGCAAACATCAAGAAAAAAGAAATCTCTGAAATTGAACGTTTAAGTGAAGGACTAGAAGATTATATTGTTCTACAAGATGGACATATTGTAACGAAGAAAGTCAGTAGTGCATTTGATGATTTGATGATCCTTACATATGATGAGGCATTGCAATCTTATCCGGCATTATTTAATGAGTTGGTGAATGTGAAACATCCATCAAGTGATGCTTATCAATACAATTTTGATGAATGTAATAGTGGATTGCTTCTTTATTTACCGAAAAAGAAACGAATTTCGAAACCGCTACATATATTTTATGTTGCGACAACTGAAGAGTTTACACATAATACATTTTTGTATTTAGAACAAGAAAGTGAATTAAACTATTTTGAACATTTATTTAGTGATGCTGTAGGAAGTTATAGTTATGTATCAAATGCGATTGTTCATGAAGCTGCAAATTTGACATACGGAGCACTATCTAACTTAGGGAAAGATGTTGCCTCATATGTCTATCGTAATGCATCTGTTGACCGTTATGGTATTTCAAAATATAGTTTGGCTGATGTTGGTGATGCGATACAATTGATGTATCAAACGATCAATTTAAATGGTGAATATGCTAGTGGTACAAGTAAAACGATTGCGATTACGAGCGGTGTTCAAGAAGCTAGATATGAAACGTTGTTAGAACATAATGCGCTTTATTCTGAAGGATATATTGAACATTATGGTGTTGCAAATAATGAATCAGCATTGATTTTTGAAGGAATTGGACAAATCAATAAAGGAATGAAACAATCCATTGCACGACAACAAAATCATGGAATTGTTTTAGGAGAAAAAGCTAGGCTTGATGCCAATCCTTTACTCTTAATTGATGAATATGATGTCATTGCATCTCATGGAGCTGCGATTGGAAAAATAGATGACGATGAACTCTATTATTTGATGAGCAGAGGGTTGACTGAAAAGGCAGCGCAACGCTTAATTATTAATGGATTTTTAAGTCCAGTGATGAGTTTATTAGAAACAGATACTTTAAAAAATATGTTTTTGAAACGTGTAGAAGAAAAAACATTGTAGGTGGTTGTATGGATGCAAATCGCATCAAACAAGATTTTCAAGTGTATGAAGATAAGACCTTATGTTATTTAGATTCTGCGGCTTCTAGTTTGAAGCCAGATAGAGTCATCAATGTACTTGATGAATATTACAAGAAATATGGTGTCAATGTGCATCGTGGGGTCTACAATTTAAGTTACATCGCAACAGAAAAGTATGAATCCTCTCGTCAAACAATTGCTGATTTTATCAATGCGGATTTTGATGAAGTGATTTTTACTAGAGGAGCGAGTAATGCCCTTAATGTTGTTGCTTTATCGTATGGTATGGCACATGTCAATGAAGGCGATGAAATTATTGTGAATGAGTTAGAACATCATTCACAACTTTTACCTTGGCAACAAGTAGCGAAAGCGAAGAAGGCAAAACTTGTTTATATACCACTAACCATCGAAGGTCGAATTACAACGGAAAACTTTCAGAAAGTATTAACAAATAAAACCAAAGTTGTGGCAATTAATCATACATCGAATGTGATGGGATATATTACGCCACTTGAAGAAATCATTCCGCTTGCACATGAAGTTGGTGCAGTTGTGAGTGTTGATGCGGCACAAGGTGTGCCACATCAAAAAATAGATGTGAAAAGTTTGGATGCCGATTTTTTAGCATTTAGTGGACATAAAATGCTTGGCCCTACAGGAATTGGCGTACTTTATGGTAAGGAAGCGTTACTTAAAGAAATGTCACCTGTGGAATATGGTGGAGATATGATTGATTCGGTTGAGAAATATGAGTCAGTTGCGAAAGATGCGCCATATAAGTTTGAAACAGGAACACCTCCTATCGGAGAAGCAATAGCATTAGGGGAAGCAGTCCGTTATATTGAAGAATTGGGATATGAAAATATTCGTGAACATGAACAAGCCTTAAAAGAATATACCATCAAAGAAATGCAAAAAATCGAAGGTGTTACGATTTACAATCCAACGGTAGAAACTGGAATTATTGCCTTTAATATCGATGGGGTTCATCCTCATGATGCGGTGACCTATTTTGATGGTGACAATATTTGTATGCGAGCTGGACACCATTGCGCGCAACTTGTTACACGTTGGCTTAATGTGGTGGCGACATTGCGTATTTCTTATTACGTCTATAATACTTTTGAAGACGCTGATCAATTTTTAACTTCACTAAAAGGCGCAGTTGCGTTCTTTAAAAGTGTTGGATTTTAAGGAGTGAGAAGATGAACAATATGGAGAATTTATATCGACAAGTGATTATGGATCATTATAAGAATCCTCGTCATAAAGGGTTAGTCAATGATGAGCATTATCATACTTCTCATATCAAAAACCCAACATGTGGAGATGATATTACGATTCAATCAAGAGTGGAAGATGGAATTGTAAAAGATATTCGCCATGAAGGAACTGGATGCAGTATTTGTTGCAGTAGTGCAAGCGTGATGAGTGAAGTGTTGGTTGGTAAGACTGTAGAAGAGGCAGAAAAGATATTAGAAACATATTTGAATATGTTAACCAATAAAGAATATGATGAAGAAGTTGAATTAGAGGATGCGATTGCTTACCAAGGTGTTAGTAAGTTTCCTGCACGTATTAAATGCGCATCAATCGCATGGAAGGCATTTGAGGATACTTTAAAAGAAAGTGAGTGATACTCGTGAGTGAAAAAACTAAAGAAGAACTCAAAGAGATATTAGGTGACTATAAATATGGCTTTAAGACAGAAACGAAAAGTGTTATGGATACTGGTAAAGGATTAACAGAAGCAGTTGTTCGACAAATATCTGCGATGAAGAATGAACCAGAGTGGATGCTTGAATTTCGTTTAAAAAGCTTAGAAACATTTTTTGAAAAAGAAAACCCAAGTTGGGGACCTGATTTATCAGGGATCAACTTTGATGAGATAACATACTTTATTCGTTCAACAGACAGAAGTGAGTCTAGTTGGGATGATGTTCCTAGTGAGATCAAAGATACCTTTGATAAACTTGGAATTCCAGAAGCTGAACAAAAGTTCTTAGCGGGAGTTTCAACGCAATTTGAAAGTGAAGTAGTATACCATTCAACGATCAAAGAGTTAGAAGAACAAGGCGTGATATTTACAGATACAGATACAGCTTTGCGTGAATATCCTGAGTTATTTAGAGAACATTTCGGGAAAGTGGTTCCTTACAACGATAATAAATATGCGGCGCTGAATAGTGCTGTATGGAGTGGTGGAAGTTTTATTTATGTACCAAAAGGTGTCAAAGTAGAAAAACCACTACAATCGTATTTCCGCATCAATAGTGAATTGATGGGACAATTTGAGCGTACACTCATCATTGTTGATGAGGGCGCAAGTGTGAACTATGTAGAGGGATGTACTGCGCCTGTTTATACAAAAAGTAGTTTGCATGCGGCGATTGTTGAGATCTATGTGAAAAAAGGTGGATATGTTCGTTATTCTACCGTCCAAAACTGGGCAAACAACATCATCAATTTAGTCACAAAACGTTCACTTGTTGAAGAAGATGGACATATGGAATGGATTGATGGGAATATAGGTAGTAAAATCAATATGAAATATCCAGCTTGTATTTTAAAGGGTGACCGAGCTCGTGGAACGACAATTTCAATTGCGTTTGCTGGTAAAGGAATGAATCAAGATACTGGTGCGAAAATGATTCATATTGGGAAAAATACAACAAGTAAAATTATCTCTAAATCAATCAGTGCGAAAGGTGGACGTGTGAACTACCGAGGTATGATCAAACATACCAAAAATGCGACTGGTGCGAAGAGTACTGTAGAATGTGATACCATCATTATTGATGATCAATCATATTCAGATACATTACCTTACAACATTGTGCAAAACAATCAAGCACAAGTGCAACATGAGGCAACTGTATCGAAAGTGAGTGAAGAACAACTCTTCTATTTAATGAGTAGAGGACTCACAGAAGAACAAGCAACTGAGATGATTATTATGGGATTCATAGAACCGTTTGCGAAAGAATTACCTATGGAATACGCTGTAGAATTGAATCAATTGATTAAGTTAGAGATGGAAGGTTCTATCGGATAAAGACTTTAAACAGGACATTAGTCCTGTTTTTGTTTGATTGCTTTTATACATTGACAGATTAGGTATAACAAGATATAATATACATAAGTAGATTAGGTATAGGAGGAATACGATGGAAGAAAAATTACAGAGCTATGTAGAATATTATTTTCGGTTTGATCGAAGTGAAGATGTAAAAGAAAAAAAGGCTGAGGTACTAGCGAATCTGATTGATCGGTATGAAGAATTATTGAATGATTATGATGAAGATAAAGCGTATGTCGAAGCAATTAAATCAATGGGTGATTTTTATCAAGATGAGGTAATTGAACATCCATTATTAGCGGATACTGGATTACTGGTTGCTTTAGTTACTGCCATATTTGCGCTAGTAGGGGTATTATTTAGTAATGTCTTAGGTATTGTGCTTGTGATGTTGAGTATTTCTTTGTTTGCGGCAAGTAGTTATTATCTTGTTAGGCATGCGAAAGTTGTATTAAACGATGAAAAAGATTTAGACAAAATGAAATTTCATTTACAAAAGATTTTTTCTTATATGAAAGCATCCTTTACATTTTGGTCGATTACATTATCCTTTCTTGGGGCGAAACTGATTTATAGTTTGGTGATATCAATGGCCTTTCTTGGTGGGATGAATAATGGATTTTCAATGGATGATGTTGTTGTGTTGTTGGCAATTAGCTTTATTGTTTTCGTTATATTACTCGTTATTTTCTTAGTGTTAAGCAGAGTATTATATAGTCGATTAATGCATCAGTATTATTTGATGACTGGTGATGATGATGTGGATAGTATGGTCTCTAGTGGTTTATCGTTTATCAAAGATAAATCTCCTAGTGAACATCATGAAGTTAGAGGATTCTTTTATACACTGTTAAGCGGTAGGTATTTTATTCCTGTGTATTTTACTGTTTTTTGGTTAATTGCCTTGCCTTTTGGTCTGGAAATTGTGACGTATGGGAGGAATTGGTCTATTGAATTTGGGAATTTCTTTTCTTTTATTCTATTGAGTCCGGCTTATCATTATACCTTCCCTAGAGTTATCTTAGCTTTATTGAGCATTGGTCTATACGTAATGATTGGCTTATCGTATTTTGTGAAAAAAATCTCTGATAAGATGATCGTGATTGGTAGTTATGGTTTGATTGGTCTGTATATTCTAACAGTGCTGTTAAGTAATTTATATGTTTTCAACTGGTATATCGAAGGTGCTATATTTGGATATTTCTTCTTGATGGGTCTATTTACAATGATTGTGCTTGTACTCCGTATGTTTGTGCTTCCTAGTAAGCGTGATAAGTAATGAACTTAGTAGGTGATATTTTAAGAGGATACACCGACATGTTGTTACTCGCAGTATTAGAAGAGCGTGATTCATATGGTTATCAAGTGAATCAGTTATTACAAGAAAAAACAGATGGTGCATTTTCTTTAACTGAGGCAACACTATATACGAGTTTCAAGCGACTTGAAAAACAAGATTGTATTGTATCTTATTGGTTAGAGACAAAAAATCAAAAGAAAAGGAAGTACTATTCAATTACGAGTAACGGGAAAAAATTGTTAAAAGAAAAGAAAAAAGAATGGGAAGAAGCAAAGGCATTGATTGAACAAGTGTTACAAAAAAATCACCAATGATACAAGGGTTTGACTTTGTCATTTAATAAAAGAATGTTATACTAGATATGATGAATAGATTAAGAAATTTGAGGAGTGAAACAATGGAACATTCAATTAATACGATTCGTTTTTTAGGTGTTGATGCGGTTAACAAAGCGAATAGTGGACATCCAGGTATTGTACTCGGTGCGGCACCAATGATGTATACATTATTTACAAAACATTTGACTGCGACACCAAAGAAAAGTGATTTCTTTAATAGAGACCGTTTTATTTTGGCAGCGGGACATGGTAGTGCGATGCTTTATGCGACATTGCATTTAGCAGGATATGATTTATCAATTGATGATTTAAAAGATTTCCGCCAATTAGGATCAAAAACACCAGGACATCCTGAATATAGACATACTGATGGGGTTGATTCTACCAGTGGACCTTTAGGACAAGGAATTGCGATGGCTTCAGGAATGGCAATTGCTGAGCGATACTTAGGTGCGACATTTAATCGTCAAGGATTTAACTTGATTGATCATTACACATACGCATTATGTGGAGATGGTGATTTACAAGAAGGTGTTACGCAAGAGGCAATGAGTTTGGCTGGGCATTTGCAGTTAGAAAAATTGATTGTACTATATGATTCAAATGATATTCAGTTAGATCAAGAAGTTGCGGCTGCGAATAGTGAAGATGTAAAAATGAAATATGAGTCAATGAATTGGCATTATCAATTGGTCAAAGATGGTAATGACATTGATTCAATCAACCAAGCAATATTAGAAGCGAAAAAAAGTGATAAACCGTCAATCATTGAAGTCAAAACAATTATTGGTTTTGGTAGTAACGTGGCTGGAGATAGTGCAGCGCATGGTGCGCCAATTGGTGCAGAAGAAACAGAAAATGTTCGTCAAAAATTAGGATATGAAGAAGGACCTTTTGAAGTAAATAGTAAAGTATATGAGGACTTTAATGATACGTTTGTTCGTCGTGGTGATGAAGCACTAGATGAATGGGTAAATATGTTTGCGGCTTATAAAGAGGATTATCCAGAACTTGCAAAAGAGTTAGAAAATATTATCAAAGGAAATGTTGAACTTGATTTTGAAACGGTATTACCTGCTTATAAAGTAGGAACCAATGAAGCATCAAGAGCGACTGGTGGAAAAATCATTACGGAGTTATCAAATCATTTGATTGGATTTATTGGTGGTAGTGCGGATTTAACGAAATCTACGAAAGCCAAAGGAATTAATGGTGATTTCTCAAAAGAAAACCCAACGGGTCGTAACATTAGCTTTGGTGTACGTGAGCATGCGATGGCAGCGATGGTGAATGGAATGACGTTGCATCATCTACAAGCATTCAGTGGTGGATTCTTTGTCTTTAGTGATTACATGAAACCAGCAATGAGAATGGCAGCGATTATGCGTATACCATCAACCTATGTATTCACACATGATAGTGTTGCGGTTGGTGAAGATGGACCGACGCATGAACCAATTGAACAACTTGCGATGTTACGATCTATGCCAAATTTAGATGTACTTCGTCCTGGTGATGCGAATGAGACAAGACATGCGTTTAGATATGCCCTTGAATCAAAAGAAACACCTGTAGCGATTGCATTATCAAGACAAAATCTAGAAACCAAAAAAGCATCAGTTTCTTATGAAGAATTTAAACAAGGTGCTTATGTTATTAGTGATAAAGAGAATTATGAAGGAATATTGATTGCGACTGGTAGTGAAGTGTCACTTGCACTTGATGTACAAGATGCTCTTGAAAAAGAGGGAATCTTAGTACGTGTTGTGAGTATGCCTTCTTATGATGTATTTAAAACAATGCCTAAAGAGTTACAAGAAACAGTACTCCCAAGCAATAAAACAAAACGTTTAGCAATTGAACTTGGGGCAACTGATATGTGGTACCGATATGCTAGTAATGTATTTGGTATCGATCGTTTTGGTGAAAGTGCTCCTGGTGATGAAGTGATTGCGCATTTAGGATTTACTGTAGAAAACCTAGTGAAAGTATATAAAGATATAAAATAAGTATATATAGGATGCCAAAATATGGCATCCTTTTTTCTAGTTTTCTATTTGTTTTTATGGTAAAATTATACATATTTGTTTGGGGGAATCAATATGAAAAGAAAAGTTCACGTATATGCAAATCACTTATCTAGCGAGATTATTTCGCTTTTTGAAGGATTGATTGATGAACATCATGTGGCTGTGATTGATAAACAGCTGTTGGTGTTTATAGATGATTTATATTATGAGAATGATATGTTAGATTATGAGGGATTGTATGAGTTGATACGTGATGATTTTTCTGTTGATTTAACGATGTTGATTGAACCATATACGGAAGAAGAATTGCCTATATCAATTGAATGTTCTAAACATTTAAAAAATATGAAAAGTGGCATTTATGGATATGAAGAAGTCTTACTTGAAGCGTTATTAAATAAAGATAAAGTGATTGTCTCTAAGTTGAAGGAATTTATTAATAGTCAGTTACACCAAGAGGTGATTCATAGTGTACGGGCATTTATTGATCATAATATGAATTCTAGTGTTACTGCGAAATCATTGTTTATGCATCGCAACACACTCAATTATCGTATTGATCAGTTTGTCTCTGCAACACATATAGAAGTGAAAACGTTTATTGGTGCGATGGTGATTTACTTGCTTTATCGTGAATAGGTTTGTGCAATGTGCACATTCCTTTTTTTTGTATGATTTACTATACTACTAGTAGAAGAATAAGAGAGGAGTTTTTTGATGGCTACGTTAACATTTAAAAACATGGATAAGGTTTATGAAAATGGAGTACAAGCAGTATTTGATTTTAATTTAGAGGTAAAAGATAAAGAATTCATCGTGTTCGTTGGTCCTTCTGGATGTGGAAAATCTACAACCCTTCGTATGGTTGCTGGATTAGAAGAGATTACTAGAGGAGAATTGTTCATTGATGATGTCAAAGTGAATAACGTTGCACCAAAAGATCGTAATATCGCGATGGTGTTCCAAAGTTATGCGTTATATCCACATATGACAGTTTATGATAATATGGCATTCGGATTGAAATTACGTAAAATGCCTAAAGATTTAATTGATGAAAAAGTTCAAAAAGCTGCAGATATATTAGGATTAACAGCGTATTTAGATCGTAAACCAAAAGCATTATCAGGTGGGCAACGCCAACGTGTTGCTTTAGGACGTGCAATTGTACGTGATGCGAAGGTATTCTTGATGGATGAGCCTTTATCAAATCTTGATGCGAAATTACGTGTACAAATGCGTGCTGAAATCATTAAATTACATGATCGTATTGAAACAACAACAATCTATGTAACACATGACCAGATTGAAGCGATGACAATGGCTTCAAGAATCGTTGTTATGAAAGATGGATATATCCAACAAGTAGGAGCTCCAAAAGATATTTATGACAATCCAAATAATGTATTTGTTGGTGGGTTTATTGGAACACCTCCGATGAACTTTGTTGAAGGAAAAGTTGTCGGAAATAAATTCGTTGGTGAAGGGGCAGAAGTAATAATCCCTAAAGCGAAATTGGATATCTTGAAGAAAAATAATATTGAAGATAAAGCGGTCATTTTGGGAATTCGTCCTGAAGATATTCATGATGATAACTTAGTAAAAGAAACGTATAAAGATGCAAAAGTGAATTTAAAAGTAGATGTTGCCGAATTGTTAGGTGCAGAAACAAATATTTATGCTAAACTTGGATCAGCAGACATTGTTGCAAAAGTTGATGCACGTGCTGATATTCATATTGGTGATGATTTAGAAGTTGCGTTTGATATGAACAAAGTGCATTTCTTTGATCCTGAAACTGAATTACGCTTAAAATAATACTTAAAAAGGCCCTCGCAAGAAATGCTTGGGCTTTTTTTGAGGATTTTTTTCAATTGATTCTTCTAGAAACTCTTTTTCATCAATGATATGATATTTTTCGGGTGATGAATGTGAATTATATCAAGCGATCAACGAGTGGTGTGATGGTCTCAAGTGAAGTGGGTTTTGTTGAGTATCAGGAAGGATTGAAATCGTTTATTAATAAGCTTTGTTATAATAGGTTGGTTAGTTATGAGGGTGTCTTGAAAGCAACAAAAGCTGTGTTTGGATATCAGAAGTTGATTCCTATTTATGTGGATACAGAAATATTGCTTTTTTCGACGCAATCAATCAGAAATCTTGATGTGTTGTTCATTAATTATCATCAAATTCATAAAATACGCAAACTGAAAAATGAAATCGAGATACTTTTTTATGATCAGAGCACTTTGCGTTTACAGATTGGTCGTGCTTTCATTAATACACAAATTAAGCGTTGTGGTGCAATAAATAATTATCTAACTAAAAAAAGCTTTGAAAGTGTTTACAATTATGGTTTATCAATAGAAATTTAAGACAAAGTCTAGTATAATGAGTTTGAGATTAAAAATGGAGGTTTTATTTATGGCTAAGAAAATTATTCGTGATTTAAAAGTAGAAAACAAAACTGTCTTAATGCGTGTCGACTTTAACGTACCGATGAAAGACGGGAAAATTACTGATGATAATCGTATTGTTCAAGCGTTACCGTCAATTCAAGACGTGATGAACCGCGGTGGGAAACTGGTCTTATTTTCACATTTAGGAAGAATCAAAACAGAAGAAGATAAGTTGAGTAAATCACTTGCGCCGATTGCGAAGAAACTAGGAGAATATTTAAAACAAGAAGTTATTTTTGTTCCACAAACACGAGGAAAAGAATTAGAAGAAGCAATTAAAGGGTTATCAAAAGGCGAAGTATTGATGGTTGAAAATACACGCTTTGAAGATTTGGATGGAAAAAAAGAATCGAAAAATGATCCTGACTTAGGTAAATATTGGGCTTCACTTGGTGACGTGTTTGTCAATGATGCTTTTGGTACTGCACATAGAAGCCATGCGTCAAATGTCGGAATTGCATCACATATGGATGAAGTAGCTGCTGGATATTTGCTTGAAAAAGAGATTAAGTTTATTGGTGGTGCAGTTGATGAGCCGGATCGTCCATTTGTTGCAATTCTAGGTGGAGCAAAAGTTGGAGATAAAATTGGTGTGATAGAAAATTTACTTAAAAAAGCTGATAAAATTTTAATCGGTGGTGGAATGAGTTATAATTTCTTAAAAGCTCAAGGTTACGAAATAGGAACTTCAATTTATGAAGAAGATAAATTGGCACTTGCAAAAGAATTACTTGAAAAAGCAAATGGAAAGATAGTATTACCATTAGATTTTAAAGTTGCGAAAGAATTTTCAAATGATGCAGAAGCACGTATTTCAGCGTACAACGATATCAAACCAGATGAAATGGGTCTTGATGTCGGAGAACAAACATTGAAATTATATGGTGAAATTCTTAATGATGCAAAAACAGTCGTATGGAATGGACCTGTAGGAGTCTTTGAATTTAGTAATTTCGCAAAAGGAACCATTGGTGTTTGTGAAATGTTATCACGTCTAGATGCCGTTACAATCATTGGTGGTGGCGATAGTGCTGCAGCTGCGATTTCACTCGGTTATGCAGATGATTTCACACATATTTCAACTGGTGGAGGAGCATCACTGGAGTACTTAGAAGGAAAAGCGTTGCCAGGTGTCGAAATCATTGACGAAATTTAATTTATGAATATCAAAGCAATAGGTGCGAAAATTAAAGAGCTTCGGCTTGAAAATGCACTTACGCAAGAAGAACTTGCGAATAGATGTGAATTGACAAAAGGGTTTATATCACAAATTGAAAACAATTTGACGTCTCCTTCTATTTCAACATTAAGTGATATTTTAGAAGTGTTGGGAACAGATCTTGGAGAATTCTTCCGTGATGAAGAACAAGAAGCCTATGTGTTCACGAAAGAAGATTTTTATGAAAAAGTGGATGAAGAAAACATGCATACCATTAGATGGATTGTTCCGAATGCACAAAAATATGAGATGGAGCCGATTATTATTGAGTTATTACCTGGTGGAAAATCTCATGAGGATAAACCGCATTCTGGAGAAGAATTTGGGTTTGTCTTAGAAGGAAAAATATTGCTTCGAGTTGGATCAAAAAGAATTATTGTGAAGAGTGGACAATCATTTTATTACATGGCAAATAAGTATCATTATATTGAGAATACATCAAAAGAGGTTGCGAAGGTTCTATGGGTCAGCACACCTCCAATGTTTTAGAAAGGAGAACGTTTATGGAAAAACAAATTATACTGAAAGATACAGTTGGGTTACACGCTGCTTTAGCTTCTAAAGTAGTGCAAGCAGCATCAAAATATGATGTTGATATTCGTTTAGAATACAAAGATAAAACTGTAGATGCAAAATCAATTTTAGGTTTAATTTCACTTGCAATTCCTAGTGGAAAAAATGTTAAAATTATTGCTGATGGTAATCAAGCTGAAAAAGCGATTGCTGAAATCGAAAAATTAATAGGATAGGATGAAATAAAAACATGAGGAAACCAATTATCGCAGGAAACTGGAAAATGAACAAAACGAGAGATGAGGCATTACAGTTTATTTATAATATCAACATGAATTTGCCCTCAAATAAAAAGGTCGAAAGTGTGATTTGTGCACAAGCACCGATATTACGTGATCTCGTGAAACGTCAAGGTGAAGAGTTGAGAATTGGAGCTCAAACCATGCATGAAAGTGATACAGGAGCTTACACTGGAGAAATTAGTGCAGCGTTGCTAGCCAATATTGGAGTGGAATACGTCATTATTGGACACAGTGAAAGACGTGCATATTATAATGAGAATGATGCAGCAATCAATCAAAAGATTCACCAAGCATTTCGTTATGATTTAACACCGATTTTATGTGTAGGAGAAAGTTTAGAAACAAGAGAAGCAAATGAAACAGATGTTTTTGTCAAAGGACAAGTCGTTGAAGATTTAAAAGGATTGGGTAGTGAGCAAGTGAAAAACTTGGTGATTGCTTATGAACCAATCTGGGCAATTGGTACCGGAAAAACCGCTACTTCTGAAATGGCAAATGAAACCATTCGTAATATTCGCGAAGTTGTACGGGACTTGTATGATGATGAAACAGCAGATGCTGTACGTATTCAATATGGTGGGAGTGTAAAGCCTGCTAATATTGAAGAATTATTGTCAATGAGTGATATTGATGGAGCACTAGTTGGAGGGGCTTCACTAGATAGTGAATCTTTCTTAGCGCTTGTTAATGCTGCTGTGAAATAAAAGAAAAACAACCATAAATCGACTGGGATTTATGGTTTTTTTGTGCGCAAAATTATGTTATAATTTAATGTAGAAAAATCAAGGATGGTGATTATTTACATGAAAAATGTAATGAAAATAGGAGTAATTATAATGTTGTTTTTTTTGGTGGGATGTGAGGAAAACATCGTTGAAGATGAAACAGCGATAGTTTCTTTTGATACAACTTTTGAAGAAAATGTTCAAGCTGTTGAGATTGAAAAGGGTGATACACTAGATAATTTACCCGAGCTGCAAAGAAGTGGACATTACTTTTTAGGTTGGTATTTGGAAGATAATTTGTTTGACCAAACTTTACCAATTGAAGAAGACATCGTATTGACTGCGCGTTTTGAGAATTATATGGACGTATATGATTATGAGTTGAGAGATGGTCAAGTTATTGTTTTAGCATATAATGGAGAACTTAAAGAACTCGTTATTCCAGAATTGATCGATGGGTATACAGTTTATGCGATTGCTGAGCAAGCATTTATGGATACAGATATACAGCGTATTGAAGTACCAGTTAGTGTGATCTATATTGGATTTGATGCTTTTCGTAATACAAAAGATTTAAAAGAGTTAAGTTTCTATGGTACGTATCAAGGTGAAGTTGAGGCAACTCTTTCGCAAGATGCGTATGATGAATGGTTAACGGACTATCATGATGTATGTGAAAAAGAAGAAGACCCAGAGCACCCCAATGATGAAAGTAAGTGGATTTTTCGTGGGGATTGTCCAATCAAAAAAGTAACAGGACAAACTGAACCTGTAGTGGTTGATGGTAAAGAGTATATTGCATATTATGTTGTGATGGATCTTGCATACTACGAAACACTGAATTATCGTAATAAAATAGGATTCAATGCATTTTATGGTTCTGCGATCGAAATCGTTCATTTACCAAGTCGATACTATATATATGATCCTTTGCATTTTGAAGGAGCTTCTGAGTTAAAAGAAATCATCATTGATGAAAATAATCAACGATTAAGCAGTATTGGTGGCATCATTTTTAATAAAGATGGGGATGAGCTTTACTATTATCCTACGGCCAAGTTAGGGAGTAGTTATACTGTCGATGCTGGTGTAGAACTGAGGTTTTCTGCACTTGCTTATGCAAAGCATTTAGAGATGATTGAAGTTGAAGAAGGACACACCCTTTATACATCTATTGACGGTGTGTTATATAATGCAGAAATGGACACAATCATCACATATCCTTCAGGCAAAATTGCTTCTGGGTTTGAAATTCCAGAAGGTGTTGAAACAATTGGCCCGAAAGCATTTTATGGGGCTACTTTCTTGGAACATATTGTTTTGCCATATGGCTTGATTACAATAAGAGAACTAGCTTTTGAAAGTACATCATTAACATCACTAAGAATTCCTGATTCGGTTAAGTTCATTGGGGGATATATATTTAAAGATGTCGAGACATTACAAGATATTGTCTTTGAAGGAAGTGTCTCAAATGATAATATACCGACTTTATTAAGTAGTCCATTTTATATTAATTTCGAAGATAGTATATATGAGAATGTAAAGATTTTTGTTCCTGATGATTCAATTGATGAGTATAAATTGTTGGGAGAATTAAGGCATATGAGGGACAAGATTTTTCCTTTATCACAAAGAGAGTAATCAAAAAACCAGTCTTAGATAAGGCTGGTTTTTTTGGTATTAAAAAAGGATGCCTAAGCATCCTTTTAAGTATTATCTGTTGTAGTATTCTACAATTAAGTTCTCTTTGATTTCTGTTAGAATTTCTTGACGTTCTGGTAAACGTACATAAGTTGCTTCTAATTTGTTTTCATCGTAACTGATGAATTCAAGTCTTGTTACAACTGAATCTAACGCATCTTTAATAATATCGAACTTGCGAGCTTTTTCAACTAATCCAATCACTTGTCCTGGTTGTACTCTGTATGATGGGATGTCTGTACGACGTCCATCAACTGTGATGTGTCCATGTGCAACAAGTTGACGTGATTGTCTACGAGTTTTTGCAAAACCTGCACGATAAACTAAGTTGTCTAATCTTGATTCTAATAAGAATAAGAAACTCTCACCTTGTTTACCATGTAATTTTTTTGCCTCGTTGAATGTTTTACGGAATTGTCTTTCGTTTGCACCGTAAGTGAAACGAACTTTTTGTTTTTCTTGAAGTTGTACTCCGTACTCACTGATTTTTGTACGTCTTTGCCCGTGTTGCCCTGGAGCATAAGGACGTTTTGATAATTCTTTACCAGTTTCAGTAACAGAATATTTTAGACGTCTAGAAATTTTCCAGCTTGGTCCTGTATAACGCGCCATATTGTATTCCTCCTTTTATTTTTATTTACACGTAGTGGAGTTGATAACACTGTTTACGCTAGGTTATTTTAATCGTTTCATCTCGTCAGCGGAGACTACTAAGAACCCTTCTCGGAATAGCCTTTTGATACGTAAGAATGATATCTAGCTGCCTTTACTACATATGCGCAACCTATATTATATAGACAAGGATGTCTTTTGTCAACTATTAATGTCTATTTTAGGAAGGTTTTTAAGATTTCTACCGCTTTTTCTAAGTATGCTTGATCAACAGCGTCAAAATGGTTGATGAGTGGTGAATCAATATCCAAAACGCCTGATAATGTATCTGTTTTAAACGGAATTACAATCTCACTTTGAGAAGCAGCGTCACATGCGATATGACCAGGGAATGCATTCACATCTTCAACCACGACTGTTTCATTATTTTGATAAGAGGTTCCACAAACACCTTGTCCAATGGTGATTTTACTGCATGCGACGTTTCCTTGAAAAGGACCTAAATATAGTTCCTTATCTTCTTCTAAGTAAAAACCGACCCAGTTGATACCATTGATAAAATAGTTGAGTAAGGCACTCATATTCGCCAAATTAGATATGATATGGTCATTTTTGGATAATGTATGTGGTAAGTATTCTAATATAAGTTGATAATTTTCTTCTTTTGTGTCTTTTTTGGGAATCGCTGTGAACATTCTAATCACTCCTTCGTGAAGATTTTAATCAATTTTTAGCAATTATGCAATATATATGATAGAATTATCTTGATTTGGAGAGTGATAGAATGAATGAACGAATTTTGGTGCGTTATGGTGACTTGATGTTGAAAGGTCGAAACAAGCGTACATTTGTGAAAGAAATGCGAGAAAATGTCAAACGTAAAGTGAATAATTCTCGTGTTGAATATATTGATATGCATGACAGAATGTTTGTTGTATTAAATGGTGAAGACCCAGATAAAGTGTTGAATGATTTACAACTAGTGAGTGGATTGCATAGTTTTAGTTTGGTGTCAATCACTGAGAATAATTTAGATGACATTACAACCTTGGCTAAAGAGTTGATTGCTAAGGAAATCAAAGAAGATGTTACCTTTAAGATTGAAACAACTAGGGCATTAAAAAGTTTTCCAATGACGAGTACGAGTGTATCACAAACTATTGCCGGTGAGATTTTACGAAGTAGTGAGTTTTTACACGTTGATGTGCATAATCCTGAAGTTATTCTCTATGTGGAGATTAGACAAGAAGGAGCGCTTGTGTATTTGAATAAAATACCAGCTATGGGCGGATTTCCTTATGGTCTTGCAGGTAAAGGACTCCTAATGCTTAGTGGCGGAATTGATTCGCCAGTTGCGGGATTTTTATCAATGAAACAAGGAGTAGAACTTGAATGTATTCATTTTGAATCAACGCCATTAACAAGTATTGAGAGTGCGCAAAAAGCTGTCGATTTATCAAAAGAGCTTGCCAAATATTCGAAATTTGACTCAATCAAATTGCACATGGTTCCTTTTATGAAGATACATCAAGATTTACTTGAGAATGTTAAAGAGAGCTATATGATTACGATTATGCGTAGAATGATGATGAGGATTGCGGAACAAGTTGCTTTGAAAGAACGTGCGCTTGCGATTATTACTGGAGAATCAATTGGCCAAGTAGCGTCACAGACATTAGAGAGTATGCATACAATCAATGATGTGACAAGTTTTCCAGTGATTCGACCACTTGCGACGTATGATAAACAAGAAATCATTGAAATCTCTAAAAAGATCAATTGTTATGATACTTCGATTAAACCATTTAGTGATTGTTGTACAGTCTATGTACCAAAGAGTCCAGCAATTCATCCAAGAGCTTATATTGCGGCTCGTTATGAAAAGTACATCGATCTGTCTTTAATCAAAGAAACTGTTGATCAAGTGATGACGTTTGAGATTTCAAGAGAGACAGACCTAGATTTATCGATGCATGGTTTTACTGTCAAAGAAGCTTATGAAAAATTAAAAACAGAAGAGTAATGAAAAAACAACTTTCAATTGAAGGTTGTTTTTCATATAATATAGTATGTGGCATTAATAATAAGTCCAAAATTGTTAGGAGACTATATATGGAGTTACTATATTACTTAATTTTTATGAATGTTTTTGCTTTCATTATTTATGGAGTAGATAAACGAAGAACAATCAAAAAAAACTGGAGAATTAGTGAACAGTTTTTACTGACACTTGCGCTTCTTGGTGGAGGAATTAGTAGTTTTTTAGGGATGCGTGTTTTTCGACATAAGACACAAACTATGAAATTTAGAGTTGGTGTCCCTTTATTAACAATCTTAAGTGTCATCATGATCATTCTATTGGT
>ENA-OSAI01000124-OSAI01000124.1-marine-sediment-metagenome-genome-assembly--contig:-NODE-124-length-46567-cov-12.586558_pt1 | contig 46567 bp, 43 predicted proteins | sample MGYA00237871_ERZ529316 | MGnify/ENA primary metagenome ERZ529316 (study PRJEB26369, sample SAMN03142814) | marine sediment metagenome | biome: marine; feature: borehole; material: sediment...
TAAACTAAACTTAAATCAGACCAATCCGTCACCCAGGGGGTAGTATGCCTGTTTTTAAAGCTTTTTCAAAAGGCTTCTTCTTTAAAAGTGCAGGCCTTACTTTAAAACTTTATTCATAATTACCAACTACTGCCTTATGCTTCCAATTTCTAGGGAATCCTCATATCCTATCTGACGCTACCTCAAATCATATTCATAACATTGCTTGATCTGGACGTTATAAAACTCATGAAGTTTTAGCTGCTTTCCTTTTACATATATTAAGCCATCTACATCAGGAGCTTCTCGATAGCTTCTACCATAATACATCCGTTTTTCTTCATCATAACCTTCTATCAAAACTTTCAATATCCTGTTTTTTAACTTTTGGTTTATCTTTAAAGAGATATCCATTTGAAGTTCGTACACCTTGCTAAAACGCTTTCTTTTAACTTCCTCCGGAACTTTGTTAGGAATCCGGGAGGCAGGAGTCCCTTCCTCTTCAGAATACATAAAAAATCCTACCTTATCAATTTTTTTCTCTTCCAGGAAACACAGCAATTCTTCAAAATCTATATCCGTTTCACCGGGGAAACCAACAATAAAAGTTGAGCGTATGCTTATTTCTGGAATTTCACACCGAATGTTATCAATCAACAAATTGATGTAACTCTTATCAAAGGGTCTTCCCATTTTTTTTAAGATTTTGTCACTACAATGCTGCAGCGGAATATCAAGATAATTACAAATCTGTTTGTTTGCTGCAATCACTTTCAAAAGATCCTCTTCTATTCTGGTGGGATAACAATACAGCAGTCTTACCCACTCTATGTCTGTAGTGTTACATATATCTAGGAGCAGATCTTTTAACCTGTAATTATTATAAAGGTCATAACCGTATGATGTCGTATCTTGAGCAACCAGAATCGCCTCTTTTATACCCTTTTGCCGTAATGCCGCTATTTCCTTCAATACAAACTCTTTTGGTCTGCTTCTGTAAGAACCTCTTAACTCTGGAATTATACAGTAACTACACCTGTTGCTGCAGCCTTCAGCTATTTTTATATATGCCGTGGGTTTGGATGTGGTATAAATTCTAGGTAAGTCATAAAACTCATATTTATCGGGTGTATCAACCAATAGTGTTTTTTCCCCCTCAATACACTGGTTAATAGCTTTGGTTATTTTATGAAAACTACCTGTTCCAACTACTCCATCTATTTCCGGTATTTCTTCCATTAACTCTTTATAGTATCTTTGTGCCAAACAACCCGCAACTATTATAACCTGTCCTTTTTTCCTTTGGGAAACAACTTCGAATATTTTTTCAATGGACTCCTCTTTCGCAGATTCTATAAAACCACAGGTGTTTATTATTACGATATCTGCATCCACTATATTAGGAGTAAAAGTAAAAGAGTCTTTCTTCAAAATACCCATCATGTTTTCCGAGTCAACTAGATTTTTGTCACAGCCTAAAGAAATAACCTTAATTTTGTACTCCAATGGAACATTACCTCCTATTACTACTGCTGCTTTATAAATACAAAGTTTCTTGTATTACCTTCTGGTACACCCAAATGTTTTCCATTCACAGTTATGTCAACAACCAATGGATTCCCGATCCTTATCCATATTTTACTCTTACCACTAACTGCTTTACTCTCACCTTCTATCAGTGTACCTTCATAAAAATCTTCACCATCCACTATTACTTTAATCCAGCATCTACTTGATATAACCCTTAGCTCTAAAGCTATTTGCGGTGCTTTAACCATATACTTTGTCTCAAGCTTATCATCTTTAATTAATGTAACAACATCTTCCCTTTCATCTGGTATACTAACTTCTGGTGCCATGGAGTTTCCTTTCTGAATATTTTCTTTATTATTAGCACCCTGCTGAAGCTCCAAACCAATACTTTCTGTCTGATTGTTGTTGGCATCAGTTTTTAACTGTCCACTTTCTTCAGTGGGTGATAAAAGAATTTGCTTCACAACAAAAAAGGAAAACATCAGCAAAATTATTATAATTACAGGCTTATAGCTTACTCTGGAAAATCTAGAGCTCCCTTCATAATCATATGTTTGCTTTTGTTCCTGTTTTTCTTCCACCCTTTCTTTATTTTCCATATTTCCCTTTATCTCTTTGTATCTTTTCAAAATTCCATCCGTATTCAATCCAATTGCTTTAGCATAACTCTTTACAAACCCCTCCCGGTATACCTCTCCTGTAGGAAGCCTGCTAAACTCCCCTTCTTCTATGGCTTTCAGATACTCGGTTTTTATTTTTGTCTCCTGACTAAGGGTATCCAGTGATATTCTTTTTTTCTCCCGTTCCTTTCTGAGCTTTTCACCCAGCTCTTTAAAATCTTCCATAAAATCTTCCATCCAACCACTCCTCAATTCCAGAAAATTTTATCAAAATTTTCTTTAAGATAGTTTTTCACCGCACTAACTCCCTTCTGTAAATTTGAAGCATCGATCTCTATATCAAACTTGTAGCTCTTGCTTGAATGTCTGTACCTCGGGTCATAATAGTCCTTTAACAATACCTCTATTACCTGCTCAAACTCCCCTTTTTCTAACAGCGCTGCTAGATTTTTATATTTTTGGGCTCCCAACCTGTTTCTTATCTCCATTAAGCCCTTTTTTACTTCTTCTATATCAAAGTCAGCGTTTTTCTTTACATATTCCTCAACAACTCTTTTAACTCTTATATCCAAAGGAGCTGTAAGCATCATATGAACACCCTTTCTCATCTCTTTAACAAATTTTTTGGGAATGATTTTGTTGCCTATCCGCGAACTCTCAGATTCAACTAATGCATAGGGTCTTTGAATACTTAAAATTTTATTCATTAAAAAGGCTTCAAACATTTTTTGCGAAGTCTCCTGGCTGATTCCTATTCCTCCAAAAACCGATCCCCTATGCCCCGCCATATCCTCAAGATCTATCACCGGATATCCTTGTTCTTCTAAAATCTTTAATACTTTGGTTTTCCCTACACCAGTCATTCCATGAATCACAACCAGCTTAAAATTCAAAGACAGGTTCTCAAAAAAATTAACGACATGCTTTCTGTATGATTTATAGCCCCCTATTATATAATGCACATTGGGTAATTTCATCAGATCAAGAATAGTAGTTACAGCCCTGCTCCGCATTCCTCCACGCCAGCAGAATACAGCGATGTTTTGATATTTCTCCGAATAAGATTTAAAAGCTCTATAAATATCTACAAGCTTCGAAGAGGCGATTTCCAATCCCTTTTCCATGGCACACTGCTTGTTGATATTATGGTATATCCTACCAATAAGTTCCCTTTCCGTGTTGTCGAAAATAGGAATATTTACAGCTCCTGGAATGGTGGCTTCATTATATTCTTTTGGTGAACGAACATCAATAAAAACACAGTCTCTAAATTTTAACGCTTCCTCGATATGTATACGCTTCAGCATACATCTCCCCTCAAATTTCCGGTGCTTTTGTCTTTTATTCTTTTTAATGGCTATACTTTTTAATCAGCAACCTTTATCTATATTGAGGCTGGACTTAATCAACGTCTCCGGCACTCAACTTAATGTGTGTCTTATACTCCTGTATAACACTACTCGATTCTTAAATTTAACTCAACAAAATAAACACCAAATTGAGTGCCGGAGACCGGATTCAATGTGGCCTCCTGCCGGTGAATCCTTTCGAGGGCGTCCTGTCCCCTTATTCCGATTTTGCTCCTTACCTTCAGCGGGTTCCATTTACCAAAAACCTATAATGCTCCTATCTTTTGATAATGAATAATGCTGAATTAACAGGATAATCATATTCTTTTTTTGCTTTGCGAAATATATGCTTTTAAATCTCAAGATTCCGGGAACTCCTGTAGCTTTTTCGTAGTATTCTCACCATTCCCCTTTTTTATAATTCTCTCTAATTCCTCCTTGTTTAATAATACTTCTCTGGGCTTTGTTCCTTCATAGCCGCCAATAAATCCTTTCGCTTCCATCTCATCGATAATTCTTGCAGCCCTTGTATATCCGATATGAAGTCTTCTCTGGAGAAGGGATATAGATGCCTGTCCATAATCAATAATAAGCTTCAGAGCATCATAAAACAGTTCATCTGTTTCCTCAACTTTTTTTGCTGTTTCTTTTTGAGAAACTCGAGTTATCTCCTCTTTGTAAACAGGTTCACCCTGTCTTTTTACAAAGTCAACCAGCTTCTCTACTTCTCTCTCTGAAATAAAACACCCCTGGAGCCTTTGTGGCTTAACAGTGCCTACAGAGTAAAATAACATATCCCCCCTACCCAAAAGCTTTTCAGCCCCACTCATATCTAAAATTGTTCTAGAATCGGTCTGTGAAGAGACAGCAAAGGAAATCCTTGAGGGAATGTTGGCCTTAATAACTCCGGTTATTACATCGACTGAAGGCCGTTGTGTAGCTACCACAAGGTGAATTCCCGCTGCTCTGGCTTTTTGAGCAAGTCGGCAAATGGAGTCCTCTACCTCGGTGGGTGCAATCATCATTAAATCAGCCAATTCATCTATTATCACAACCATTTCCGGTATTTTGGAAGCTTTATCCATTTTTTTATTGTACCGCTTTATATCTCTTGCACCATTTTTAGCAAAAGTCCTGTACCTTCTCTCCATTTCCCTTACAACCCAGTTTAAAGCTGAGGAAGCTTTTTCAGGATCAGTTACCACCGGTGTAATTAGATGCGGAATTCCATTAAAGGTTGTTAGTTCTACTACTTTCGGATCTATGAGCAAAAGCTTTACATCATTGGGAGTAGCTTTAAACAAAATGCTGGCGATTATAGCATTTATACAAACACTTTTACCTGAACCAGTTGCCCCTGCCACTAGAAGATGAGGCATTTCTGCAAGGTCTGCAACCACAGGACTTCCCGCTATATCTTTTCCCAGGGCTATGGTTAGTTTTGATTTCGATTCCTTAAAATTTCTGCTCTCAATAACTTCTTTTAGGGTAACGATGGAAATATCTTTATTGGGAACCTCAATCCCAACAGCCGCTTTTCCTGGTATTGGCGCTTCTATCCTTACATCAGATGCAGCCAGGCTCAAGGCAATATCATCAGCCAAAGTAATAATTCTGCTCACTTTTATACCAGGAGCGGGTTGAACCTCATATCGCGTTACGGCAGGTCCACAGCTCACCTGACTGACCTTTGCTTTTACCCCGAAACTCTCCAGGGTTTTTTCTAGTAATTTGGCATTTTTTAGAATGTCTTCATCTTTATAGGTAGTTTTTTTGTAGCCATTCTTCAATAGCGATTTGGGAGGCAATTTGTATTTGTCATCATCGATTTGTTCTATCATTAACTGCTCTTCTATCTGTATCTCTTCATCCTTTTCAGCATACACACCCCTGGCCTTTTGGGGTTTTCTATCTGCTGATGTATGTTCCTTATCTGTAATGGATTCTTCTGACCGGGCTTCAACATCATAGTTTTTATTAATTATTATCTCCCCTTTATCTTCTATCCTATCATTATTATTATAACGGTTCACCATACCAAAAAGGGATACAAAAAAATCTTTTATCCATTTAAAAACCTTTACTATCGAAATATTGGTGGTTAAAATAAATCCTATAATACCGCTACAGCAAAGAACTATATATGCTCCGGTTTTTCCGAAAAGCTGTAGCAAAGCATAAGAGAACAGATAACCTATCACTCCCCCGCCACTGTTTTCCTGTCCGTAATCAATGCTGCTTTCGATGCCTTTGAGCAGGGGTTGTTCAGGAATTTGCACTCCGTATGCGTTTATATGAAGCAAAGTTGAAAAAATTATAAACAATATAATAATACCCCAAATCCTGTTTATAGCAATGTGCCTATCCCTATTGAAAATCATGATAATACCGAACACCATAGTAACAAAAGGTATGAAAACTGCACTACTCCCGGTAAACCCTTTCATGATCCTATCCAAAAAACGTCCAACACTTCCAGTAGTATTGGTGTAAAGCCCGAAGAAACAAAAAATTGAAAGAGATATCAGGATAACACCTAAAATATCTGTTTTAATGTTGTAATTTTCCGTTTGAGTGGAGGGTTTTTGATTTTCCAATTCAAGATCACCTCATTGCTATACTTCTACACATATAATAAAAGTCCTTTAAATAGAAAAAGATACAAGAATTTCTCCTGTACCTTAATCCAAAATCTTCATTAAAATTATAGTTATACCCAAAAGCCAGCAATAATAGGAAAACAAATAAAACTTCCCTTGCTTTAAAATCTTTGTCAGCACTTTAATAACAACATACCCTGAAACCGCCGCAGTCAAAACTCCTGCTATAAGAACCATGGGTTTAATGTCAATTTGAGTTATTTCTTTTAGCTTGAATACATTTGCTCCCAATACAGCGGGAACTGAAAGCAAAAAAGAATACTTAACAGCCTTTTCTCGTTTCAGTCCTCTGAACAAGCTTGCAAATATTGTTGAACCTGCCCTTGATATACCCGGAGCTATTGCCAGCCCTTGAAAACTGCCGATTACAATAGCATCAAACAAGCTCATATTCTCAAAGTTTTTATGCAGGTTCACAAATCTTCTACTTAACATCAACATAAAACCAGTTATTATCAACATTAAACCCACAAAATGAGTTGAGCTGAACATTTTTTCAAAGTAATCTTCAAAAACGAAACCGATGAAGGCGGTTGGAATACTTCCTGCTACAATATACAATATTAAACTTTCATATTCAGTTAGTTGAGTTCCATTGAATCTTGCCTTAAGCATTTTATTAAACAATCCAAAAGCTTCCTTGAACATTTCACTAATATCACTGTAATAAACTAAAAAAATAGATACAAGGGTACCGAAGTGCAGCACCACCTCAAAAAACACACCCTGGGTTTCTATTCCCATTAAATCCTGTAAAATCACCAGGTGGCCTGAACTGCTGATGGGGAGAAACTCGGTTATTCCCTGAATGATTCCTAGTAGGATGCTATCTGTAATACTCATACCCTGCCTCCTTATTTTTTGAAAATATTTTTGTTTTCAGGTATTAATACATACAACATTTTAACAAACCCATTAACAAAGGGCAAGAACAATAAACCATTGATAACATTAAAAAGAGTGTGGGCTAAAGCCACTTTTTTGACAACACCGCTTTGAGGCAATATATAATTTATTGTATAAATAAATTTATCGAAAAACAACAAAAAGATTAAAACTCCTACAGCATTAAATATAAAATGAGCCAAAGCAATTCTTTTGCCATTTTTTTTTCCTTGTATGCTTGCGATAAAAGCTGTAGTGCACGTTCCTATATTTAAACCGAACATTATCAAAATCGAGATGTTAAAATCTACCAAATTGTTTTTTATCATAGAAATGAGAAAACCCATTCCGGCACTGCTGCTTTGAAATATCGCTGTAAACAATATCCCACTTATCAAAGCCAGCTTTGGTGCCTGAGACAGCTTGACAAAGAAATTAAAAAAAGCAGGATTGTTTCTCAGCATCCATAAGTGTTCATGTAAAACATTAATCCCCAGAAAGGCTATACCAAACCCCATAAAACAATCTCCCAGGCTTCTTTTGCCCAGCAAATTTATAAGAAAACCAAAAAATATTGAAGGTAAAACCAACTCCTTTAGGTTCATTTTCAACAAATGCGTTGTTACTGTCGTACCAATGTTTGTTCCGAGAATTATGCCGACTCCCTGTTCCAGAGAAATAAGGCCCCCATTGCTTAAAGCTATTACCATTACACTGGTTGCACTGCTGCTCTGAATAATCGATGTTACAAATATGCCACTTAAAAAACACAAAAACACATTTTTTCGTGAACCCAGCAGTTTATCGGTATTTTTTTTGAATGCATGTCTTAAGCCCTCACTTAAATTGTTTATGCCATATAGAAAAAGACACAAGCCTCCCAAAACATTCAATATAAACACATGCACTTCCACCTTTTTTGAATAAATTTACTAAATACTTATATGGGAACAGCTAAGTTTATACTAAAATCCAAAAAAAAATGCGTTTTTTCAAACGCATTTTATTTCAAAGGATATATAATTGCCCGGTTTGTAGTCATCATTCAAAAAATGTTGAGGATCTGAACTTATGACTCTTATGATCCTGGCAAGATTAAAATCGACTATCTCCACAATCATTTTGATACCATTTATTTCAATTTCTCTCAGTTGCAAATCATGTTCATCCTGTTCAAAAAAAATCAATTCTGGTGGTAATAATGTATAATGTACCATCAAAAAAATGCCTCCTAATTATGGTCACTACTTTTCATATGAATCAACTCATTTAACTTGCTTAAAGCCTTCCCCAATCCACCCACTTCATCTATCAATCCTTTTTCTACAGCATCCTCGCCCACCAGTACAGTTCCAATATCCCTGGCAAGTTTTCCTAGAGAAAACATCAGCTCACGAAAAGCCTGTTCCTCAATCTTTGAATGTTTGACTACAAACTTAATTACCCTATCCTGCATTTTATCAAGGTACTCGTATGTTTGAGGCACTCCAATAACCAAACCCGTTAATCGTATAGGATGTATTGTCATAGTCGCAGTTTCCGCTATAAAAGAATAATCTGTTGCCACTGCGATAGGCACCCCGATGCTGTGTCCTCCACCCAACACTAGAGAAACCGTGGGTTTATGCATGCTGTCTATCATTTCCGCTAACGCCAATCCAGCTTCCACATCACCCCCAACAGTATTTAGTACCACCAAAATTCCCTGCACTTTGGGATTTTGTTCCGCCGCAACAAGTTGAGGAATGAGGTGTTCATACTTTGTCGTTTTGTTCTGAGCCGGTAAAACCATATGACCCTCTATCTGACCAATTATTGTAATACAATGGATATTGCTTTCATATTTGGGCAGTTGAGTTTGTCCCAATTGTTTCAAAGTATCCAGCGCAGCAGCATCTTTTTGAGTCGTTGGTTTGGGCTTTCCCCGTTTTCTGGGGGTAATAGGCAAATGGAATGGAGTTCTTACCCTGAAATCCGATAAATTACTCAATCTGTTCATCTCCCCTTACAAACCATATATTGTTTACTACAAATTCTTGCTTTTAGTATTATTTTTACAGACCAAAAATATACTTTAAACTGAAGTAAAGAAGCAATTACTCAACGACCACCTGGTAAAGCAGGTGGTCATTGAGTCTTATCAGTTACTTACCGAATCCTAGTTTAAGACTTATTTTTCGCACCCTTAAAACCAAAAACATGTCAATTATATATAGAACCAATTACTGGAAACTAAAGAGTCCAGGCGACCTGATATAAATATTCATATCAAAACTGGTCAAAGAAACCACTCTAGATTGACGGGTATAATTATCAGGCAAATAACGAGTTACCTAAACAATCTCCACCGTAATAAAAATATATTCAAACAAAAAAAGACGGTTAAAACGCTTTTAACCGCCTATCTGTCTAAACCTCCATAATCAAGGGAAGTATCATGGGTCTTCTTCGAGTTTTACCATAAAGAAATTTCCCAAGAGTATCTCTAACCAGAGATTTTATGGTCGACCAATCAGTAATCCTCTTTTCTTGACATTTTTCTAAAACTTTCTCAACTCTTTTTGTTGCTTCTTCGATCAAGTCTTCGGATTCCCTTACATACACAAAACCTCTTGAAATTATGTCAGGTCCTGCGACAACTTCTGCAGTTTTTTTATCGATTGTTACCACAACAATCAATATACCATCTTGAGAAAGCAGTTTTCTATCTCTTAAAACTATATTGCCTACATCCCCTACTCCGAGACCATCAACTAATATTTTTCCGGAAGTCACCTCACCTCTTATTCGTGCTCCTTTATTAGAAAATTCGATGACTGTTCCGTTATCTACCACAAAAATGTTTTCTTTTTTTATTCCCACTTCTTCAGCCAGCTTGGCATGATGAATCAAATGTCTGTACTCTCCGTGAATGGGTATAAAGAATTGGGGTTTAACGAGATTTATCATAAGTTTTAATTCTTCCTGGCTGGCATGTCCGGAAACATGAACACCAGAAATTGATTCATAAATAACCTCGGCTCCCTGTCTAAAAAGCTGGTCAATGGTCCTGGCCACCAGCTTCTCATTTCCTGGAATAGGAGTCGCTGCTAACAAAACAGTATCACCTGGAACGATTTCAACCTTTCTGTGCTCTGATGTAGCCATTCTAGTCAAAGCAGACATAGGTTCTCCTTGGCTGCCCGTAGTAATTATGGCCACTTTTTTGAGAGGCAACTTGTTTATTTCATCAAGCTGCAGCAGCATATCATCAGGTATCTTTAAATACCCTAACTCAGAAGCAACATCAACCACATTAACCATGCTTTTACCTACCACTGCTACTTTCCTCTTGTGTTTCTGCGCACTGTCAAAAACCTGTTGAATACGGTGAACGTTTGAAGCAAAAGTGGCTACTATTATTCTACCTTTGGCAGTTCTGAATATCTCGTCAATGGTATCCCCAACTACTCTTTCGGACATCGTATACCCTTCTCTTTCCGAATTGGTGCTGTCTGCCAGCAATGCCAGCACACCTTTGTTACCAAGCTCTGCCAGCTTGTGTATATCAGTTATCTGCCCATCAACAGGGGTTTGGTCAAATTTGAAATCTCCAGTATGCACAATTATTCCAACAGGAGTATATATTCCCAGGCACACTGCATCCGGTATGCTGTGATTTACTCTTATGAAATCCACCCGGAAACATCCAATATTAATAGAGTCGGGTGGAACAATTATATTTAAATCAACATCATTACTCATATAATGCTCTTTCAGTTTGCCTTTTACCAGTCCGATGGTTAGTTTTGTACCATAAACCGGAACATTCAATTTTTTTAGTATATATGGTAGTGCACCTATATGGTCTTCATGACCATGTGTCAACACAATAGCTCTAACCCGTTCCCTGTTTTCAAGCAAGTAGGTTATATCCGGAATAACAACATCTATTCCAAGCATCTCTTCTTCAGGAAACATAAGGCCCGAATCTATTACCAATATGTCTTTGCCGTATTCTATCACGTACATATTCTTACCTATCTCCCCTAATCCACCCAGGGGGATAACCTTTAATTTTTGTTTCAAAATTACACCTCCGTATACTGGTCATCATCATGTTCTTGAATGACCAAACTATTTATACAGCATCAAATGAATTTTCGTCCTCAATTACGATAATCTCCCTATGAATTTTTTTTACACATCTCCAGGGAATCCGTATAAATCTGTTTGGTATAAAAAAGCTTAATATTCCCACCTGTGGGATTACTAAAAGGGAATCGATACAACCCAATTCATTTATTATCATATCCATTTCTCCCTTGGGAATTATCTTCTCTCCCTTTGTTATATTGATAATCTCCTTATTCATCAAACTGCTCCATCTCATTTCTAGCCCTCCTATTAAAGTTTATGAGGGGCTTATTTTTTTATTCCTTCGCCATCATAGAATAAAAATAATAACTATATACCGGTATGCCCGAACCCTCCACTGCCCCTTTCCGTTTTAGTTAAGCTATGCACCTCTACAACTTCGGCTTTGTACACTCTGTTTAAAACCAGTTGAGCTATCCGGTCTCCACGATGTATAACAAAATCCTGTTTCCCTAAATTTATTAAAATGACTTTTATTTCTCCTCGATAATCCTCATCAACGGTTCCAGGAGAATTTAAAACCGTTATACCCTTTTGGTAAGCAAGACCGCTTCTTGGTCTCACCTGGCCTTCAAACCCACTGGGTAAAGCAATCTGTAATCCTGTAGGTATCATTTTAAATTCGCCGGGTTTGATTACAACATCTCCTGTTACATTGGCATAAAGGTCCATACCAGAGGCACCTTTAGTCATATACCTGGGGAGAGGTAAATCCTCCGCGCCATCGATTTTTTTAACATAAACTTTCATCAAAAAATCACCCTTTTTCTACAAGTTTTTCCCTTTTCTTATTGAATTCGTGTTTTGCCTCTTCTTGTAAATCAAAATAAACTCTAGGAATGAAAGCTTTCGTGGCTATTCTCTTTACCGGAAGCTCTACTTCATCTCCAACTTCTACTCCATCAATATCAGTTAAATCAATAAAACAGTTCTGCATTGATATTTTCCCAATAATTTCGGCTTTTTTTCCGCGTACTCTCGCATATTTCTTGAATCCGGAATGTTTTATCAATTTAAGAAAGTTTTTAACAGTCAACTTTAAGAAGGATGAGAGGTTTATATTATTATGTTCAAATTCCAGTCCCAATCCCTCATAATAACCTACAGGCACTATTCCTATAACCGAATCGCGTTTTGCTTTATACTCACCATTGTACCCTATTCTGGTTCCCTTTTTGTATCTTTTTATGTGTATTATTTTTGACTTGAATTTCCAGGTGTTTTTTAATGATATCTTTTTATTAGATTTAACGGGACATTGTCCATAAATCAAATTGCCTATCCTGACCATATCCAGATGCATTTCAGAGAATCTTAATGTAGCAGCACTGTTGGCAATGTGTCTTATTATATTTCTCTGCCCCAGTTTGTTCTCAACAACATCCAATACCTCCTGAAATACCTTGAATTGCTTGTATGAATAAGAAGGATCAGAAGCCGCAGCCTTTGATAAATGGGTGAATATTCCTATAATTTCTATATGCTTATGATAATTTAATATGGCTGCAAGATATTCTTCTACCTGATTTGGATAAACACCAAATCTTCCAAATCCTGTATCAACTTTTACATGGACACCAACCCTTGTTTTGGTTTTTATGGCTTCTTTTTCCAGAGCTTGTACCAAATCTAGGGAAGAAACAGCTACATGTAAATCAAACTCAACAACATGATGAGCCTGTTCCGGCAGTGGCGGTGTTAAAACTAAAATAGGAGCATCTATGCCTTCTCGCCTAAGGGTAATACCTTCAAACAGGGTCGATACCCCCAGGTAATCAACTCCACACCCAACAGCCTTTTTTGCTATTGGAATAATACCGTGCCCGTAGCCTTCAGCTTTAACAACAGCCATTAACCTGACATTTTCTCCTATAATGTTCCTAACCTCTTCAATATTGTGCTTTACAGCTCTTAAATCAACTTCAACCCAGCAATAAGTCATTACGTCCATGGTGTTTTTCCTTTCGAAGTATTTTTTAAACCATATTAAAATTATAATTAATTTGATTTTCTTTTTCAAATAAAAAAAACAGAAATAATTAATTAATAACCTCTGTAACGGTTGTGATTTTAAATTCCTTTTCCCTCAATTTTTCGATTAATTCAGGAAGAGCTTCCGCAGTATCTTTTTTGGGATGCATCAAAATTATTGCACCGTTCTGTAATTTTTTCATTACTTTATTGATTATATAGTTTTTGCCCGGTTCTTTCCAATCTACGGTATCAATGGTCCACATTATAACTTTATACCCCAAATCTTCAACAGCATTAAGAGTCGTTTCATCAAATTCCCCATAAGGTGGTGCAAACAGTGTCGTTTTACAACCTGTAATTTTGTATATAGCTTCTTCTGCCTTTTTGATTTCCTTTATGTTTTCTTCTTTAGATAAACCTACGGGTTTACGATGGCTGTATCCATGGTTGCCAATCTCATGGCCATCTTCTTTTATAGCTTTTAAAAGTTTGGGAAAGCTTTCTGCCCATCTGCCTTCTACAAAAAATGTTATCTTTACATCCTTTTCTTTAAGGATTTTTAACAAATCTGGTAGTATTTCTTCCCCCCATGCTACATTGCATGCAAAAGCCACATGTTTCTCTTCAGGATTGCCCTGGTATATGGGCTCAATACTTCCCGAAGTTTGTAGAATTTCAATTGCATTGTTAAAATAAAGTATAGCTCCTAAAATTATTAAAAAAACTGTGAAAAACGATACTACTCTTGGTAATTTTAAGGTATAAAAAAACATTAATTATTCACCCTTCTTATCTTATGTTGCTAATATTTTTATTCACAAACTGCTTTATTTATGTATATAATATCCTTTTAAAAATGGTTCTTCTCCAAAACAGTTGTTAAAGGTTGAACTAATATTATCTAACAAACTTTATCTAGAGAGATACATGAGTTGGTTAGATAGTCTTGCCCGGCTCAAGAATTTCTACACCGGCCAACTTTGGCAGTCAAGGCAACCCTTAAGGGCGCCTTACGGCGGCCTTGACTGCCTCATTGCCCGGTGTAGATACAAGCCAACCGGGCAAAGGAATTCCCGTATATCTGGCTGTCAGGCTGCAGTTAATTAAAAAGTATGTTGCTTTGCTTCATCGAAAATCTGTGTAGCGGTCATCGAAAAAACGACTTTCCTTTTCCATGCCCATCAAAATTCCGGATACCTGTGAATTACATTCGCTGTTGTTGAAGTATCCGGCCAATTCTTAACAACTAAAAAGCTTTCGGATGGGTTCTGTCAGGGGCCCGACACTCAAAAGTTAATTGAGTGCCAGGGGCGCAGCCTTTACCCTTTACAGAACCCAGGGGAAAGCTATAATGATTTAACTATTGACCGGATTAGGTTTACATGGCATTTAACTCAACTAAAATGGAGAAAAACCAAAAAACATAAACCATTTCGGTTTATGTTTTTCTTCGTCTTCTTCTCTTGTTATTGGATCTGTAATCATCCTTAGGTTCTCCATTGATTTCCATCACTGCATCTTTGCGGGATAAGTTTATCCTGCCCTGGCTGTCAATATCTGTTACTTTCACTAGAATGTTATCTCCAACATTTACCACATCTTCTACGCGTTTTACCCTGCCTTTTTCAAGCTTCGAAATATGCACTAGACCTTCTTTCCCCGGTAGAATTTCTACAAAAGCACCGAAATCCGTAGTTCTTAAAACTTTACCCATGTATATTTCACCAACTTTAACATCCTTAGTTATTTTTTTGATCATTTCAACAGCTTTTTTGCCGGATTCTTCGTTTTCAGCAGCTATAAAGATTCTTCCGTCATCCTCAATGTCTATTTTGACTCCTGTCTCTGAAATTATCTTATTGATCGTCTTACCACCAGGACCGATAACATCCCTGATTTTCTCGGGATCTACTTTCGTAGAAATTATCCTGGGAGCATATGGAGATAACTCAGGTCTCGGTTCCGCAAGGACTCCCTTCATTTTATCGAGTATAAACAATCTGGCTTCTCTTGCCTGTTTTAGAGCTCTTCGCAATACATCTTCCGTTATGCCCTCTATTTTTATATCCATCTGAATAGAAGTTATCCCATCCACTGTTCCAGCAACTTTAAAATCCATATCTCCGAGGAAATCCTCGATACCCTGAATATCTGTAAGAATTGCAACATTTTCTCTTTCTTTTATGAGCCCCATAGCAATCCCGGCAACGGGTTTTCTAATAGGTACCCCTGCATCCATTAATGCTAATGTGCTTCCACATACACTGGCCATAGAAGTAGATCCATTGGAACTCAACACCTCAGAGACCAATCTTATTGTATAAGGAAACTCATCTTCTGAAGGGATCACGGGTTCAAGAGCCCTCTCAGCTAGTGCCCCATGACCTATTTCCCTCCTGCCCGGCCCTCGCAAAAATCTGGTCTCTCCTACGCTGAAGGGTGGGAAATTGTAATGATGCATGTAGCGTTTGAATTCTTCTAAACCCAATCCATCCAGTATCTGGACATCACCAACCGCACCAAGAGTGGCAATCGTTAGAACCTGTGTCTGACCTCTAGTAAACAATCCCGAACCATGGGTTCTGGGTAAAATTCCAACTTCAACATGGATAGGTCTTATTTCATCAGGTTTTCGACCATCCGGTCTTATGCCTTTCTCAATAATCATTTTCCTGACATTTTCTTTCAGTATTTTGCTTAAAATCTCTTTTACATCTTTGCTTTTTTCTTCATCCGGATCCAGCTGAGAAAAATGTTCCAGCGTTTCTTTAGTAACGAGCTCGATGTTTTCTTCCCTTTCTAACTTGTCTGGTGTTTGAATCGCTTCTATCAGCTTATTTGTGGCAAATTCCCTTACTGACCTCTCCAGCTCTGGATCTATTTCGTGTAGATGAACTTCCATCTTTTCCTTACCAATTTCAGCTGCAATCTGTTCTTGAAATTCTATGAGTTTTTTGATCTCCTGGTGACTAAACATTATAGCTCTCAGCATATCCTCTTCTGACACTTCATCAGCTCCAGCTTCCACCATCAATATAGCCTCTTTTGTTCCTGCCACGAACAGTTTTAATTTGCTCTGTTCCCTTTGTTTTACATCTGGATTGAGCACAGGTTTTCCATCAATCAATCCAACAGAAACTGCTCCAATAGGGCCTTTAAAAGGTATATCAGAAATTGTTAAGGCAGCCGATGCTCCAATCATTGCTGCTAGTTCCGGCAAATTATCCTGATCAACAGACATTACAGTTGCTATTATCTGAACGTCATTTCTGAAACCTTCCGGGAAAAGGGGCCTGATCGGCCTATCAATCAATCTTGCAGATAAGATGGCTTTTTCACTGGGTTTGCCTTCCCTTTTGATGAAACCTCCGGGTATTTTCCCTACTGCATACAGCCTTTCTTCATAGTCTACCGTTAACGGGAAAAAATCAATGCCTTCTCGAGGCTCATCGGATGCAACAGTAGTTACCAAAACGGCTGTGTCTCCATATTTAACCAATACAGCACCATTTGCTTGTTGTGCCAGTTTCTGGGTCTGTATCTCAAGAGTCCTACCGGCGAAGTCGTATTTGAAACTTTTTACTTCTAATAACACTTTAAACCTCCTTTCTAAAATCAAACTGGGCAATCCAATTTCCCGGAATTTTAAAAATGAAGAGCGGGAAGACCCGCTCTAACCTTTATTTTCTTAAACCCAGTTGGGCCACAATGTTCCTGTAGCGCCCTATATCTTTTTTCTTTAAATAATTAAGTAGGCCTCTCCTTTTCCCTACCATTTTCAGCAAGCCTCTTCTAGAATGATGGTCTTTTTTATGCTGTTTTAAATGCTCAGTAAGGTGATTAATCCTTTCTGTTAATATAGCAATTTGCACCTCCGGAGAGCCGGTATCACTTTCATGTAAACCGTATCTTTTTACTATCTCCTGTTTTTGTTCACTGGTTAATGTCATTAAAACTCACCTCCTTCTTTGTATCCCCGTAAGCCAAGAAAACCGTTGGTGAATCGATAATCTGAGCTTACGGTTCACTACTATCTGTTCAATCCGTAAAGGTCTTACTCTTTGCTAGGAATAATTTTAACATACTAGCCCCAATTTGTAAATAAATTCACTCTGTTATCTATATTATTCGAATTATAGTGGAAGAAGTTTTCAGCTATGTTTACATCTTCCATTATTCTGGCTTTTAATTCATCGAAAGAATCAAATTTTTTTTCATCTCTCAAATGCTTATAAAATAGAATTTTAATGTTTTCTCCATATATGGTTTCATCGAAATCGAGAATATACACTTCAACGTTAATTTTACGAGAGCTTACAGTTGGATTTTTCCCGATGTTTACGACTCCTTTGTAATATTTATTTTTTACCTTTACTCCCACAACATAAACGCCAAATTTTGGCAATATTTTTTCGGGATTGTATTTTATATTTGCCGTGGGGAACCCTAGTTTTTTCCCCAATCCTTTTCCTAAAACCACTTTGCCTTCTATTGTATAAGGGTGACCCAGCAAACAATTTGCCAGCTCTATTTCCCCATCCACTATCAACTTCCTGATATATGTGCTGCTAACCACTTTCCCCTTGTATTTTACGGGTGGAACTACGATAACATCTAGGTTTTTCTCTTTCTTTTGTTTTTTTAGATAAACAGTCGTTCCTTCAGCATTAAAACCAAAGGTGAAGTTGTATCCTACTACTACCAGTTTTGCTTTAAGCTTTTTTATCAATAAATCATCTATAAACTTTTTGGGAGTGATCTTAGAGAAGGAATGAGTAAAGGTTATTAAAGCCAATATATCAACATTCAGGTTTTTAATTAATTGTATTTTTTCTTTTAAAGAAGTTATTGTTTGGGGAGCCTTCTCAGGAGCTAGTATCTTAAGGGGATGGGGATGGAAAGTAAATACAAGGCTTTTAGTGGAATTATTTTTACTTTCAGCAACTAATGTTTTTATGAGTTCCTTGTGACCTATATGTAATCCATCGAAGTTCCCCAGGGCTACTGAAGTATTTGTGTCTATATTGAACTCATTGATGTCTTTTACGATTTTCATGTCTTTCTCTCCCCGATAATTTTATACAAAAACATTAACAGGTTTTATGGTGGTTTCCTTTCCATAAGTTTTTATTGAACCAATTGCGGCAAAACAGTCGTCAAAATATATTCGAACCAAGCTGCTGTTTTTTTCATTATCGTAATTAAAAGTTTTAATAGGGTTTCCGTTTTTTATCCTTTTTATAATTTTCTCATCGGTTATATTTACAGCAGGATAATCCTTTAAGGGATAATCAAGGGGCAAAACAAATAAATGTAGAATGTTGCTTTTTACTGCTGTCTCAAGCTCTGTAAGGGTAATGCTGTCTTTGAGAAGAAAAGGCCCCACCCTTTTTCTTACAAGGAAACTCATGTGCGCACCGCATCCTACCGCTTCACCTATATCATTGCACAAGCTCCTTATATATGTCCCCTTTGAACATTCTACTTCAATCAAAGCTCTATCCGGAGGGGAGAATTCAATTAAATCAATACCATAAATCCTGATTTTCCTTTTTTTTACATCAACCTTTATTCCCTTTCTTGCCAATTCGTACAGTCTTTTGCCTTTGTGTTTTAAAGCCGATGTCATGGGTGGTATTTGATACACTTCTCCTATGTATTTTTTGAGAATTTTAATCAGTTCAATCTTGCTGACATCCGCTTTTTTAGTCTTCACTATTTTTCCATAGTTGTCATATGTATCTGTTGAAACCCCAAAGGTTATTTCTGCTCTATAAACCTTTTTTCCTTCTACTATATACCTGGTCAGTTTTGTTGCTTTTCCTACACACAAAACCAAAACCCCTGAAGCTCCAGGGTCCAGTGTACCAGTATGGCCTACTTGTTTTATCTTAAGCAAATCCCTAACTACCTCAACAACATCATGAGAAGTCATACCCGGAGGTTTAAGAATGTTTAGTATGCCATTTATTTCCATCATCTCTCAGCCCTTTTTGACTCAGTTTTGTCCTTATTTTATCTAAAACTCTTTTTTTAATAACATCGTATTTCCCCTCGACTATACATCCTGAAGCTCTCGTATGTCCACCTCCACCCAATTCCCTGGCTAATTTCCCCACATCAAACCAGTCATTGGAGCGAAAGCTGATTTTGACACCCTTATCCATTTCTCTGAATAATATACCTACTTCTACTCCTTTTATTTGTCTGGCGTAATTGATAATTCCTTCAAAATCCTCATCGTCGACTTTTAATTCTGTCTGGATTTTTAAAGGTACTTCCATCCATGCATACAATCCATCTTTTCCTATTTTAAGGCTGCTTAAAGCTTTTTGCAACAACTGAAGGCTCTTTATTGCCTTCGTTTCAAAAACAAATCTTGATACCCTTTCAGGTCTGACTCCTACACCTATGAGTTCCGAGCAGATCCTCATACAATCTGGGGTTGTGTTGGAATACTTAAAAGATCCCGTATCCGTCGCAATGGAAGTAAATATACATTCCCCTAAACAGGTATCAAACTGGATTTCCAACTCTTTAAAAAGTTTATACAAAATTTCACCAACAGAGGAAGCACTAGGGTCAACGATGTTTACATCACCAAAGTATGTGTTCCCAGGATGATGATCAATATTAACAATAATCCTGCCAATTGTTTTCAAGTTCGCTTTTATACCAATCCTATCAACATCACTGCAGTCTAAAACAATAACACAATCAAAAACACCATCAAAACCTCTTTTCACTTCATTGATACCGGGAAGGAAATCAAAACATTCAGGTGTTTTATCCATGATAACCATTGTTGTTTTTTTGCCCATGGTTTTTAAAACCATCCCCGTAGCAAGCAGTGAACCTACTGCATCTCCATCTGGAAAAATGTGTGAAATAACAAGAAATTTTGTGTTTGTTTTCACTGTGTTCCAGAATTCCCGGGAAACCATTTTCCACTATTCATTCCCTTCTCTGATTTGTTTTAAAAGGGTAGATATCTTTACACCGTGCTCTATGGAATCATCAGCTTTAAACACAATCTCCGGCGTATGCCTTAACCTTATACGCCCTCCTATCATTTTTCTAATAAAACCTCTAGCCTTTTCGAGACCTTTGAAAAACAAAGCTTTTTCTTCTTCATTACCCATAACACTAATGTATACACTTGCGTGTCGGAGGTCATTTGATAATTCGACTTTGGTGATTGAATAGATGCCTTTTATCCTGGGGTCTTTTATCTCATTTCTAATAATCTTGCTTAACTCTTCTTTCATCAACCTGGCAACCCTATCAGCTCTGCTGTAAGTCATGATCTTCTACCTCCTGAGAATTAACTTCGTTCAACTTCTTCTATTATATATGCTTCTAAAACATCTCCCTCTTTTACATCATTAAAGTTTTCTATACCAACTCCACACTCATATCCTTCTGAAACTTCTCTTACATCATCCTTAAAACGCTTGAGAGAAGCTATCGATCCTTCATGGACAATGACACTATCTCTCAAAACCCTTATCTTGGATTTCCGCGTAACCTTGCCATCTAAAACATAGCATCCTGCTACCACACCAACACCAGGAACCTTGAAAGTAGCTCTGACTTCCAGTCTGCCAATGACTTTTTCTCTGTATTCGGGTTCAAGCATACCTTTCATTGCAGCTTTGATATCATCGGTAGCTTCATAAATTATTCTATAGGTCCGTACATCTACTTTTTCTTTTTCTGCAACTTTCCTTGCATTCACTTCCGGTCTTACATTAAACCCTATTATAACGGCATTTGAAGCTGCAGCTAGCATTATATCAGTTTCTGTTACTGCTCCCACACCACCATGAATTACCTTTACTTCAACTTCTTTGCTGGTTAGTTTTTCCAGAGCATGTTTCAAAGCCTCTACAGATCCCTGGGTATCAGCTTTTATTATGATATTCAAATCGACTTTTTGGCCTTCTTTTATCTTGTTGAAAAGTTCATCAAGGGAAACTTTGTGTGAAGTTTTCTGTAACTCACTTTCTCTTTGTTTTTCTTTTCTCTTTTCAGCAATTTGTCTGGCTTCCTTTTCATCTGTAACTTTGTAGAGCAAATCTCCCGCATTAGGAATATCGGAAAGCCCTAGAACCTCTATAGGTGTAGATGGACCCGCTTTTTTTATCCTTCTACCCTTATCATCTATTATAGCCCTTACTTTTCCATGGGCAGTACCTGCAACAATGGGATCACCTACATGAAGGGTTCCTTTTTGAACAATAACCGTAGCTACCGGGCCCCTCCCCTTATCAAGCTTAGCCTCTATAATAGTCCCCGCAGCAGGTCTGTCGGGATCTGCTTTTAATTCCTGCATTTCTGCTACCAGAAGAATCATTTCCAGCAAAGTGTCAAGGCCTTTTTTCTTTAGAGCAGAAACGGCTACACAAATCGTATCTCCGCCCCACTCTTCCGGAACCAGACCATATTCCGTTAACTGCTGTTTAACCATTTCGGGATTAGCATTATCTTTATCGATTTTATTTATTGCAACTATAATTGGAATGTTTGCTGCTTTTGCATGGTTGATTGCTTCTATAGTCTGAGGCTTAACACCATCGTCAGCTGCAACAACCAGCACCGCTATATCCGTCACTTTTGCTCCTCTCGCTCTCAAAGTAGTAAAGGCTTCATGACCCGGTGTATCTATAAAAACAACTTTTTTGCCCTCAATTTCAACCTGATAAGCTCCAATATGCTGTGTTATCCCCCCAGCTTCCTGTGCTGCTATGTTCGCCTGCCTGATAGCATCCAGTAAAGAGGTTTTTCCATGATCTACATGTCCCATAACAGTTACTATTGGAGGCCTCTGTTTTAAATTCTGTGAATCTTCTTCATCGTAATGAACAACATTAGGTTCCTCCTGTACTCCATCCGCATCTTTCTGTTTTTTAACCTTGAAGCCTAATTCCTCTGCTATTAGTTCTGCAGTATCAAAATTTATCTCTTTGTTTATATGTGCCATTACACCCAAATTCATCAAGTGTTTCAAGATTTGAGAAGCTTCCACTCCCAACTCTTCCGCCAGCTTTTTAACAGAAATCTTCTCCGGTAAAGATATTCTATCATCCTCTTTACTGGATTTCATCTCAGGTCGGTTTTCTTTTTCTTTTTCTTCACGAACAAATTCTTTAACCAGTTCTACCGTTTCTTCATCTAATGTGCTCATGTGGTTTGAAACATTGATATTCAGCTCCTGCAATATTCCTAACAATTTTTTGCTTGAAACACCCAGCTTTTCTGCAAGCTTATACACACGTATTTTACTCAATTTGTTCACCCCCGATTTTCAGCCCATTACCATGCTTTGCAATTTCTTCGATGGTTCTTTCTCTAAAACAGCGATTACTGCCCTTACATTTTTACCGATGGCTTTCCCCAGCTTTGTTTTTTCACCAAACACAACCCAATTAATTTTATGTCTCTGGCACAAATCAATGAAAAACTCTTTTGTGTATTGTGATGCATCTTCTGCCAGCAATACCAAATGGGCCTCTCTTTTTTTTATGGATAATTCACACTGAATAGAACCTGATTTAATGATTCCCCCTTTTTGCAGAAGACCTATAAAAGAATATATTTTACTCTCCCTGTTCATTCTTTTCTACTTCCTCGCGCAGTTTTTGTATTAACTCATCATCAATTTCAGTATTTAAAGACTTTTCCAGACGTTTGGCCTTTACCGCAGCTTCCAGGCATTCTACAGAAGGACAGATATAAACTCCTCTCCCTGATTTTTTACCAGTCCGATCAATCAAAACTTCTTTTTCAGGTGTTCGAACGACTCGTATCAGCTTCCGTTTTTCTTTAACCTCATTGCACCCGACACACTTTCTCATGGGTATTTTTTTCTTTCTTTTTCTCATTTTCGTCTCCCCTCCTACAAAATTTTATCCGTTTCTTCCAAAACATCTATCGCATCATCTGTTATTGCATCATCGGCATCATTTTTTAAAACCTCGTCATCAATCTGAGATTTGCTCTTTATATCTATTTTCCAGCCCGTCAGCTTAGCAGCCAATCTTGCATTTTGCCCTTCTTTTCCTATCGCAAGAGAAAGCTGATAATCCTCAACTATAACTTTAGCCACTTTTTGTTCCTTGCCAGCATAAACTCTTAACACCTTTGCGGGACTTAGAGTATTGGCAATAAACTCCTCTGGATTTTTGCTCCATTTGATAACATCTATTTTTTCTCCTTTCAATTCATTAACAACCGCCTGAACCCTTGCTCCTTTAGGGCCAACACATGCCCCCACCGGATCAACGTTCTCATCTCTAGAATAAACAGCAATTTTTGTCCTTGAACCCGCTTCCCTGGCGATTGCTTTTATTTCCACAATTCCTTCATGGATTTCCGGCACTTCCAGCTCGAATAAACGCTTTACAAGACCAGGATGGGTCCTTGAAACAAGGATTTGAGGACCTTTCGTTGTTTTTTTGACTTCTAAAATATAAGTTTTAATTCTCTCTCCCTGTTTGCAATCTTCATTCGGCATTTGCTCTGAGGGAGCCAGAATAGCTTCGGTTTTCCCCAGATCTATAAACACATGGTTGTTCACAATTCTCTGGACTAAGCCTGTTACAATATCAGTTTCTCTTCCGGCGAACTCATTATAAATAATGTTTCTTTCTGCCTCCCTTATTCGCTGCACCACAACCTGTTTGGCTGTTTGAGCTGCGATTCTCCCAAACCTCTTCGGGGTTACTTCTATTTCTATCACATCACCTACCTGATATTTTTTATTAATCTGTTTGGCTTCCTCCAGACTGATTTCAAGCAGGTCATTGTTTACCTCTTCTACAACTTTTTTTTGAGCAAAAACCTTGACTTCACCTGTATCTCCATCAATTTTTATTTTAACGTTCTGAGCAGAACCAAAATTTTTCTTGTAAGCCGATTTCAAAGCTGCTTCTATTGCTTCTATAAGAGTCTCTTTGGATATTCCCTTTTCTTTTTCTATTTGATCAAGGGCTTCTATAAACTCAACATTCATCATGGTTTCCTCCCATAATTAGAATTCAACAGCCAGCTTGGCTAAAGCGATTTTTTCTAAAGGTATTTCAACTGTCTTACCATCAACACTCAGCACCACATTCCCGTTTTGAAAACCTTTGATGGTTGCTTTAAATTTTTTCCTTCCATTGATTCGCTCATATGTTTTTACTTCGACTTCTTCCCCTTGATGTCTTTTAAAATCTTTCTCGGTTTTTAGAGGTCTGTCAATACCAGGAGAAGATACTTCTAAATAATAGCTGTTGGGAATAGGATCATGCTTGTCAAGTTCTTCTCCTACTTTTTCACTTACGATCTGGCAATCTTGTATTGTTACTCCTCCTGGTTTGTCAATGAAAAATCTCAGGTACCAGTTGGGTCCTTCTTTTTTGTATTCCATATCAACCAGGTCATAATTTAACTGATCAATTATCGGTTCGGCAATTTTCCTGACCCTCTCAGTTATGGAATGACCCATTTGGGAAATTACCTCCTTCTTATTATTTTTATTTTTTTTTGCTGAACCCATACAACACAAGCGCCCAAATAAATATGAATGAGTGGGCTTTCCCCACTCATTTTATACAAAGCTCTCTCATGTTGCTCATAAACTCGAACATATTATATCACATGACATCCTGCTTTGCAAGATTAAAGAAGGATAGTTGGTTTGTTTCTTGAAGACCATGCAGACACCCGTGTTCCTTCAACACATTTATTACAGTTCGAGTTAGCTTTGCTCTCGTCTGTAAGTCTTCAATGGACAAAAATTTGCTTTTTTTTCGACTTTCGAAAATGTTCCTGGCAGCTCTCTCTCCTACTCCCTGCAAAGAAATGAAAGGAGGAAGCAGGCCATTTTCCGTAATTTTAAAAACCTTATAGTGGGATTTATACAAATCTACGGGAACAAACTTCAGACCCCGCATGTACATTTCTAGAGCCACCTCTAGAACAGTTAAAAGATTCTTCTCCTTGGATGTTGCTTTGGAACCCGATTTTTGAATCTTATCGATTTTTTCCTTGATAACTCTTGGGCCCCTCAAAATCAAATCGGCATCAAAGTCTTCAGCCTTAACGGTAAAGTAAGCAGCATAAAACGCTTCCGGATAATGAACCTTGAAAAAGGCAATTCTAAAGGCCATAATAACATATGCTACAGCATGGGCTTTTGGAAACATATACTTTATCTTCTGACAGGATTCTATATACCAATCAGGTACATTTGAAGCTTTCATAACCTGTATATCCTCTTCCTCAAGCCCCTTACCTTTTCTTACTCTCTCCATTATGAAGAAGGCTCTCCTAGGTTCAACTCCCTTGTTTATTAAATAGGTCATAATATCGTCTCTGGTTGCTATCACTTCAGACAGATTTGCAACACCCTGTTTGATCAAATCCTGAGCATTGTTCAGCCACACATCTGTGCCGTGAGACAAGCCACTAATCCTGATCAATTCTTCAAAAGTTTTGGGTTTTGTTTCAATCAACATCTGTCTTACAAAATTGGTCCCAAATTCTGGTACCCCCAAAGTTCCCACTTTATGCGTTTCATCATCAAGCCCTAGAGGTTCGGCACTGCTAAAGATTCCAAGTGTCTTATCATCATCCAGGGGAATCGTTTGGGGAGAAATTCCTGTAAGGTCTTCCAGCATTTTCAGAACTGTTGGATCATCATGCCCGAGAATATCCAGCTTTAACAACCTGCTGCTTATAGCATGGTAATCAAAATGAGTGGTGATTACACCAGAACTCTTATCATTTGCAGGGTATTGTATAGGAGTAAAATCATACACTTCCTTGTCTTTGGGAACTACCATGAGCCCCCCAGGATGCTGACCTGTTGTCCTTTTAGCACCGGTGCACCCTTTAGTCAATCTATCTAGTTCAGCCTTATGTACAGCAAGCTTCTTGTCTTCAACATATCCTTTAACAAAACCGAAAGCAGTCTTCTCAGCTACAGTTCCGATAGTTCCTGCTCTAAAAACATAATCTTTTCCAAACAGCTTTTCAGTATATTTATGAGCTTTAGGTTGATAATCACCCGAAAAATTAAGGTCAATATCAGGAACTTTATCTCCTTTAAAACCCATGAACACTTCAAAAGGTATATTGTAACCATCTTTTTTCATCTTTTTACCGCACCGGGGACAGATTTTATCCGGTAGATCAGGGCCAACCCCATACTTTGAATGGTCAACATCGAAAATGCTGTGTTTACAATTGAGACACACGTAATGTGGAGGCAGTGGGTTAACCTCCGTTATTCCACACATGGTTGCTACGAAGGAGGAACCAACAGAACCTCTTGACCCAACCAGATATCCATCATCCAGGGATTTTTTAACAAGTTTATGGGAAATATAATAAATTACAGCAAACCCGTTTCCTATAATTGCATCCAGCTCTTTTTTTAATCTTTTTTCAATGATATCCGGTAGAGGTGAACCATAAATTTCCCTGGCCTTTGAATAAGTCAATTCTCTTATAAACTCATCTGCTCCTTCTATTTTAGGGGCATAGAGCTTATCAGGTATGGGTTGAATTTCTTCTATCATATCTGCAATTTTGTTGGAATTTACCACCACAATCTCCTCTGCCTTTTGTCTGCCTAAATATGAAAATTCTTCCAGCATTTCATCTGTTGTTCTAAAGTAGAGAGGAGGCTGTGTTTCTATATCTTCATAACCCTTGTTGTGCAAAAGAATCTTTCTAAAGACACTGTGTTCCGGATCCAGGAAGTGGACATCTCCCGTTGCAACTACAGGTATATCGAGCTCTTTCCCTATTTGGACTAATTTCCTGTTTATGTTTTTTAATTCTTCTCTGTTTTTTACTAAACCTTTTTCTATAAGAAATCTGTTGTTTTCCAGTGGCTGAACTTCTAGAAAATCGTAAAACTTACAGATGTCTTTTAGCTCTTCTTCTTCTTTACCACTTAGAATTGCAGAAAACACCTCTCCAGATTCACACGCGGAACCGATTATAAGATTTTCTCTGTGTTCATCCAGCATTCTTCTGGGAATCCTGGGTGTTCTGTAAAAATAGTTTATGTGAGATTCAGATACCAGTTTATACAGACTCTTCAACCCATGCTGGTTTTTGGCTAAAACAATTACATGATAAGGTTTTAGTGAGGTGAAATCTATGTTTTGGGACAATTTGTTGATTTGCTTTAAGGTGTGTATTCCTTTATCTTGCACTGCATTAAGCATTCTAATAAACAGTTTAGCCGTCGCTTCAGCGTCATCCACAGCCCTGTGGTGATTAACCAGCCTTATGTTAAAATACTTGCACAAAGTGCTGAGTTTGTAATTCTTCATGTTGGGGAAAAGGGCTCTTGCCAGCAGCAGAGTATCCAGCACACTTCTGTTGATTTTAATACCCAGATGTGCACAGCTTTTATTAACAAACCCCATATCAAACTTAGCATTGTGAGCAACCAGCACACTGCCTTCACAAAAATCTCTGAATTCGTTCATTACTTTTTCTAAGGGAGGAGCATTTTTTACCATATCATTGGTGATTCCCGTCAGTTTTGTTATGTGATATGGAACATCTTTGCTGCATTTTACTAAAGATGAAAACCTGTCAACCACATCCCCAGCCTTTATTTTCACCGCACCGATTTCTATTATTTCCTCATTTAATGGTGACAAACCGGTGGTTTCAGTATCAAATACCACAAAGCTAACATCATCTATTTCTTCCTCAGGGGGATGTTCAACTATTTCCACACAATCATCAATGAGATATCCTTCCACACCATATATTATTTTGATGCCATAATCCTTACCTGCCAAGTATGCTTCAGGAAAGCTTTGGACTACACCATGATCAGTAATAGCAATGGCTTTATGGCCCCATTCAGATGCTTTTTTTATGTAATCCGCCGGAGAATTAGTAGCATCCATAGCACTCATCTGTGTATGCAGATGCAGTTCCACACGTTTTTTCTCAGCTTTATCAAGGCGCTGCACCCGCTCGGTTTTCACAATATCCCTGGGTATTATCACCTTATCCTTTATAAAAGCATCGAATTCAATTCTACCTCTAACTTTAATCGTAATACCTCTTTCAAGCTGCTTTTCTATATCAGGTGAATTCTGGTTAGGTGTGTAGAAGAGTTTTAAATATATTGAATTGGTATAATCAGTAATAGACACAGTTACAAGCTTTCTATTGTTGCGCAGCTGCTTCGTCTCCCAATCCATAATTTCTCCAGCCACTATAACTTCTTCATTTTCAAGGTTTAAACAATCCTTAATGAAAACAGGAGAATTGGAAAAATTTTTACCGATAATAACTACCGATCCAGCACTATCATTACTGTTCTTAGTCTCATCTCCCTCATTCAAAACCATTTTTATTATTTCTGCTTCTTCATTTTCGTATTTTTCACATGATGCAACCTGGTCCTTTTCTATTTTGAAGGTAATTTTAACCGGTTGGAGGAAAAATTTTGATATCTCCTCCTGCAATCTTTGGTCTATTTTTTTGATTTTTAAAATATCTACCATTACCTGGTTATTAAAAAAAAGCACCAGTTCATTATTCGATACTTTCCATTGTGGAGATTTCAACCATGTTTTTAATATCGGAATAGTCCCAAATTTTTTAGCCAAAAAGGATTTGATCTTTTGGAGATTTTCGGTGGTCAACTCCAATTTCTGCTCTATATTATCTATATTATTATTAGAAGTTTCAGGAACAACAACTATTATATCTTCTGCAGTGGGGATCATTTCGGCTAACCAAATCTTTATTTTTTGGGCTTCCTGAGGCTCCACACTTCTATCAAGCATCACTTTACATTTTCTGTGTTTCAGATCGATTGCCACTTTTTTCACATATTTGTTTGCTATTTCTAAAAGTTCATCCTGCAAATTTTGCATGTCTTAACAACCTCCCTTCGCTGCTCAAGCATCAATGTCAATTACACCTTCTACTTCCGCCAATTTATTGATAACTTTATTAAAATTAACATTAACAGGAACACGAACTAAGAGTTCAAGACTTATGAGGCCTTTCTCTTCTCTAAACATTCTTATATTTTTAATATTAACGGCCATTTCCCCCAGGGCAGTACCTATTTTGCCCAGCTGACCGGGTTTATCTTTAATTATTATATTGATAATGAAATGGTGCTTCTTTTTAAACACCAGGTTTTCTACTTTTGATAAGGTGATCAGGGTTAAAATAGCTAAACCTGTGGTAAATACGGCTCCCATGTAATAACCACTTCCAGCTGCAAGGCCTATGGCTGCCACCGTCCACAAACTAGCTGCAGTAGTTAATCCTTTTATGTTGGCTCCTTCTCTAATAATGGTACCTGCCCCCAAAAAACCTATTCCACTAATTACCTGGGCGGCTATTCTGCCCGGGTCTGCCCCTATACCAAAACTTTTTCCCATAGAAATAGAAACCAGCATGGTTAAAGCCGAACCCACACACACCAAAATATGGGTTCTAAACCCGGCTGGTCTGTTTAAGCTTTCTCTCTCTATTCCAATTATTCCGCCCAAAACTGCGGCTAGAATCAGCCTTAAAAGTATATCTTTATCACTTAAAAACATTTTTAAACACCTCAAATATCGTTCCCAGATTGTATTCCATAATTTCTTCCGATAACTATGTAGAGGATTTTAACATATATTTTATTATATCAAAATACATTTTCATCCGTGCAGTAAACCCTTTTATTAAACCCAATTTTTCCTCCTTCATTATATGAGTCAAATCTTCAAGCACAATCTGCTTAACAATCAAATTTGAATTTTCCACATACTTGGTTAAAGCTATTTCTACACCATATCGCGCAACTTCTAAATTTGATATATCATCAAGCACTTTTTTGGATACAGCCCTCTGCCCCGATAAAAAGGGAGCTATCTTTTGGGCTATATCAGTTACTATTCTTCCCTTATTAAATATACCTACTGTCATATCAGCTTCTTTATCAAGCACCGGCTTTACGAGTTTTATTATGTGTTCTTTTTTTAAACCAACAAGGTCCGCATCTAGGAAGAGAATAACTTCTCCATCTGCCTCTTCTATTCCAGCCTTTAAAGCCCCTCCTTTACCCAAATTTTTCTTCAATTCTATTACCTTTGCTCCCATCTTTTTTGATATTTCCACCGTATTATCTGTTGAACCATCACTTACTACTATGATATCTTTTATACAATCCACCTCTTTAACGACCTTTATAACATTTCCTATTGTTTTACCTTCATTATAAGCTGGTATTACCGCCACTACTAACATATTCTGGACCTCCCAGCGATAAATAGATACAATGTTTAATTCTATCATCGTTTTTAAAATCCTTCAACTATTTCTATTTTATGCTTTTGTTGTTACTATATCTTTTATTTTATCAGGTATTTTCTCTATTTCCAACTCCAACACTTTATCATCTTCGTAGCGGATCTCACCCCTGTTTGCTTTTAATGAACGCGGACCAATTACTATCTTTACGGGAATCCCAAGCAGATCAGCATCATTAAACTTGGAACCAGGGCTGATATCTCTATCGTCTGTTAAAACTTCATACTTTCGTTTTTCTAGAGAACTTCTTAAAAAGCGTTCCGCTTCAATGTGTTTTGCATCTTTCGGTTTTATCATTATTATTTCAACATCATAGGGAGAAAGTTCACGAGGTAGGTTCACCACGTGTTTTGAAGTGCTGTATTGTTTGATTATTTGTTCTAATAACAAAAGCGTATTTACTTCAATTGAAATAACTCTACCTGTCTTAATATTTCCCTTCTCATCCGTATATTGTAAAACACCGGTGGTTTCATCCGTCTCTGCTAAAAAAACACCCTGTTTAATGTTTATGGGTTTTCCACACTTAATACATTTCTCTCCCTGTTCTACATTTCGTAAGAACATAAACTCATCGACATCAATATCCCTTCCAAGATTGACGTTTATATAATGATAATCTTCCTCATTAGCTCCAGTAACCATGTTCTTCATCGTCTTTACCTCTAAATCTGCATATATTTTTACATCCATTTTGGGGTCAACAGGCCCAGCAAAACCCAAGGGTGCTGACGTAACTTTTTGAACAGTTGCTTCATCAGCTATTCTTATACTGCAATACTGGGGTAGGGCTTTTTTAAGCCTGTTTTCATTTAATGATCTGTCCCCTCTTAACAAAACCAAAAACGGTTCTGTTTTACCTTCCTCCTTCTCTCCCACAAAAATTAAAGTTTTTAAAGTTTTTGGGGGAGCTATTTGCAGAAAATGGCTTAGTGCTTTTATTGTAGTTATCTGGGGAGTTTTTACTTTCTTTTTCTCTGCAGGCTCTTCCTCATTATCCTTCTGTTCTGAAAGGGTTATTACAGAATCATATCCTGTACAGCCGCACCCGCATTCTACAATCTTCTTGTTTCCTTTTTGCTTCTCAACAAAGACGGCACCTTCAGCTTCCAAAAATGTGTATTCCAACGAAATGCCGGTTAATACATCACAAATCCCCTTAAGCAACTCATCTCTATGTTTGTCCCGGTCACCAGTAAACATGAGAATTCTAAAATTGCCTTTGCCATCTATATCGTAAAAATTCTGAGGTAAATCCTTATAGGATTTAATTTCGTTAGCAATGAAATCAATGTAATACGGACAGTCCCCGACACATATCCTCTCAAATCCATTGTTTCTGAGACTGTTTTCAATAAGTTCTTTTAATTTGTTTATTATTTTACAACCAAGAGGGAGAAAAACACCCTCGCGAATGCCCCTCCCTCTAAACATCCCAGCTTTATTTAAAAGCTTTATTGTGCTATCATAATCAGCCTTTACATCTTTTAAAGTCGGAATAAAGGTTTTTGAATAATACATTTTAACCTCCTTAATATGCCCTTGCAAAATACACAATTTGTTCACTTTCTTTGCCACAGTACACACACTTCCCCGGGCGGTGTTCGTTCTTATTCAAAGGAATACACCTTATAGAGGCTCCGGTTTTCTCTTTTACATAATCTTCACATTCCCTGTTTCCACACCAGCTGGCTTTAATGAAACCCCTTTTGTTTTTAATTATTTCTTCAAACTGTTCGAAGTTCTCCACTTCTCGAGTGTTCTTTTCAACAAAACTTTTTGCCTGTTTAAACATGTTGTGCTGGATACCTTCCAAAAGCTTTAACAACCTTGGTTTCAACTCCCCTTCTCCAACAACCATTTTCTCACCGGTATCTCTTCTGGCAATTACAACCTGGTGCTTTTCAATATCCCTGGGCCCTATTTCCACTCGTACAGGAACCCCTTTCATTTCCCACTGATTGAACTTCCATCCAGGAGTGTATTCATCTCTATCATCAAGTTCTACCCTGACATCCCCTTTGAGGGTTTCATACAGTTGTTGTGCTTTGCTTAAAACCACTTCTTTTTTGTCTCCAGGGGCAATGGGAACAATTACCACTTGTATGGGAGCAATTTTAGGCGGGACGCGTAAACCCCGAGAATCTCCATGAACCATAATCAAAGCACCAATTAATCTGGTAGAAACTCCCCATGATGTTGTCCATACGTATTTTTCTTTTCCATCCCTATCCAAGTATGTTATGTCAAAAACTTTTGCAAAATGCTGCCCGAGGTTATGGGAAGTTCCCACCTGAAGGCCTTTACCATCCAGCATAAGCGCTTCAATGGTATATGTTCTGAGGGCCCCTGCAAACTTTTCCTTCTCCGTTTTACGCCCCTTAATTACCGGTATGGCCAGATCCCTTTCTACAAAATCTCTGTATACTTCCAGCATTTTTAATGTCTCCTCTTCGGCATCTTCTTCTGTAGCATGGGCAGTATGGCCTTCCTGCCACAAAAACTCTGCAGTGCGCAAGAACGGTCTGGTGCTCTTTTCCCACCTAACAACATTAGCCCACTGATTAATTAAAACCGGCAAATCCCTGTAAGAATTGATCCATTTTGAATACATGGTACAAATAACCGTTTCAGATGTGGGTCTAACGGCAATTCTTTCCGCCAGTTCTTCATCCCCTCCATGAGTAACCCATGCCACTTCTGGAGCAAAACCTTCCACATGTTCCTGTTCTTTTCTTAAAAGGGATTCCGGTATAAACAATGGAAAATAAGCATTCGTATGGCCTGTTTCTTTGAATCGGCAGTCAAGGTCTTTTTGAATATTTTCCCATATAGCATACCCATAGGGCCTTATTACCATACACCCTTTAACAGGAGCATAATCAACCAACTCCGTTTTTAGGATTATATCGGTGTACCATTGAGAAAAATCTTTTTCCATAGGTGTAATTTCTTTAACAAACTCCTTTTTGTTTTCAGTCATAAGTTATTCCTCCTTTTTAACTTTTTGTATTTACAAATTAAAATACCTTTCATCCCGGCATGGGACGAAAGGTATTTACCGCGGTACCACCCATATTGGTCTTACCGACCCACTTTAAAGGTAACGGCTTAACCGTTTTAACTTTGCATTAAAAAGCTCCGGGAATGGGTTCAAAAAACACAGTGGGATGGAATCTTTCAGCCTAAGGATCCCATTCTCTTTGACCTTGTTGTTTTTCTACTGGTTCCCTTCAATGCTTTTAAAGAGTTTTAAATTATGATTAAATTTTACCAAATCAAAAAAACATTGTCAAACCATACTCTGTATCTCCTTCATCAAACTATCAACTATTTCTTCTTCTCGCACCTTTTTTATAATTTTACCTCTTTTAAAAATAACTCCATATCCTTCTCCACCCGCTATTCCGACGTCCGCTTCCCGGGCTTCTCCCGGCCCATTAACTACACACCCCATTATGGCCACTTTTATAGGCTTTCGAATTCCTTCCGTTTGTCGGCTTACTCTTTCTACAATCCCTTCAATGTTCAAAGAACACCTGCCACATGTTGGACATGAAATGATATCTACTCCATAATCCCTCAATCCAAGGGTTTTTAGTATTTTGTTACCTACAATAACTTCTTTCATCGGATCAGATGTAAGAGATACCCTTATAGTATCCCCTATCCCTTGAGACAGTAAACTACCTATCCCTATTGATGATTTTATAACACCATCATTGTAACTACCTGCTTCAGTTACCCCTACATGCAAGGGATATTGAGTTTTATCACTAATAAGTCTGTAGCTCTGTATAGTGGTCATTACATCAGAAGACTTCAAAGAGATTTTGAAATTGAAAAAACCCATTTTTTCAAACAACTCAATGCTTCTCATGGCACTTTCTACCATAGCTTCTGCACTGGGTTTTCCATACTTTTTAAGAATGTTTTTTTCTAAAGAGCCTGAATTGACTCCTATCCGAATAGGAACATTGGCTTGCATAGCTTCCTTTACTATTTTTATCAGCTTCTCCTTTGAACCTATATTCCCCGGATTTATTCTGATACCATCTGCTCCTTTTCTTATTGACTCGATAGCAAGCTGGTAATTGAAATGAATGTCGGCAATAAGGGGGATGTTTATTCTCTTCTTTATTTTGGGAATTGCTTTTACAGCTTCTTCATCAGGCACAGCTACTCTGATTATATCACACTTTCTGCTTTCAAGCTGTTTTATCTGGGCTACTGTGGCTTCCACATCACTCGTTTTCGTATTGGTCATTGATTGAACGGTTATAGGGGAATCTCCCCCAACAGCTACATTTCCCACGTATATTTTTTTGGTTTTTTTTCTCTTCATCATTACAAATGCACCCTTGCAATCCTTTAATTTTTACAGCAGATCAAACCGTATGAAATCCTTGTAAGCTATAAAAACCATGAGCATCATCAAAATAGCAAAACCTATGAGGTGAATCAAGCCCTCTTTCTCGGGATCAATAGGCTTACCTCTAAGACCCTCAATTAAAATAAACAAAAGCCTGCTGCCATCTAAAGCAGGAATGGGTAATAAGTTGAACAATCCCAAATTTATGCTTATGATGCCCGCAAGGTAGATTAGGTTTAAAAAACCTATTTTTGCGGCTTCCCCTACTATATGAATAATACCAACAGGGCCGACTACGTCTGGTTTAACTTTACCGAGTATCATGTTTATCAACCCTAAAAATATCATCTTTGTCATCCAGTATGTCCTTTGAATTCCATTTTCAAGAGAAACTATAATGCTGTATTTTTTTACCCTGGATTCGATCCCAATTATTCCTCTGTATCCACCATTTCGCATTGTTTTTTTTATGGGTCTTACATTATAAGTTTCTAGTCTTTCATTCCTTTCAACTACGATTTTCAATGTTTTTTCCGGACTGCTTCCTATTATGTTTACTACCTGTTCCCATTGGGTTATTTTTATATCATTTATAGAAACTATCCTGTCACCCGGCTTGATACCTGATTGTTCTGCAGGCGAACCGGCTACTACAGCTCCTATTTCTGTAGTGGCGACTCCCGCAAAGAAACCGATTAATGCGATAAGCAGTATTGCCAGCACAAAATTCATTATAGGGCCGGCAGCAATAACTGCCATTTTGTGAAGAGGTGGTTTTTTTGAAAAACTTCGTTCATCCTCTGATGCTTCATCTTCACCTTCCATTTTTACATAACCTCCCAGGGGTAAGACTCTCACAGAATAAAGGGTTTCACCCCTTGACTTTTTTAAAAGAATGGGGCCAAAACCAATACTGAATTCATTAACTTTTATGTTTACAGATTTTGCTATAATAAAGTGCCCGAGTTCATGAAATATTATCAGCAAACCGAAGACAAATATTGAAGCAATCAGTGTTGTTATAAAGTCCGACATAAAGTCTACACCCCTTAAAGTTTTGTTCTGAGCGCTTCTTCTCTAGCCCACTCATCGATCTCTTTTATATCCTCCAGAGATGGGTCTTTAACGACTGTGTGTTTGTTCATCATTTTTTCAACAAGCCTAGGTATATCCAAAAAGCCAATGCGCCGAGTTAGAAACAGATTAACTGCTACTTCATTAGCTGCATTTAAAACAACAGGCATACTTCCTCCGATTCGACCCGCCTCATACGCAAGAGCCAGACTGGAAAAAGTTTGTGTATCAGGTTCCTCAAAAGTTAACCGATTGTACTTAATAAAATCCATTTTGGAAAAATTATTCTTTTTCCTTTCCGGATAAAACAGTGCATACTGTATGGGTATTCTCATATCAGGAGGCCCCATCTGAGCAATAATGGAACCATCTGCAAACTCAACCATAGAATGTATAATGCTTTGAGGATGAATTATCACTTTAATTCGGGAATAATCCAAGCCAAAAAGCCAGTGGGCTTCAATGACTTCCAATCCTTTATTCATTAGGGTTGCAGAATCAACTGTTATTTTTGACCCCATGCTCCAATTGGGATGTTTAAGTGCTTTTTCTGGAGTAACATTAACCAAATCCTTTTGCCTAAAACCTCTAAAAGGCCCCCCTGAAGCTGTCAATATTATTTTATTAATATCTTTTTTATTTTCTCCCTGGAGACACTGAAATATGGCAGAGTGTTCGCTATCTACAGGGAGCAGTTGGATATTTGTTCTGTTGGCCTCCTCAATAATAATGTTTCCGCCAACCACAAGGGTTTCTTTGTTGGCCAGAGCGATGTTTTTGCCTTCTTTTATGGACGCTATGGTGGGTATAAGCCCTAGACACCCAGAAAGAGCATTGACTACAATGTCAACTCCCGGTGCAGCAGCAACCTGGTTCAAACCTTCCAATCCTGATGTGAATTCTATACCCTTATGTGTTATAATATGCTTTATTTCTTTTAGTTTTTCATAGGATTTGATTGATACTATCTTAGGTTTGAATTCTTTAATTTGCTTTATCAGCAAATCCAGATTGTCTCCCGCGCTCAGACCTACAACCTCAAATTCTTCAGGAAATTGCCTTATTACTTCTAATGTTTGAGTTCCTACAGAACCAGTAGATCCTAAAATGGAAATTCTCTTCAGCATCGGTTCAACCTCTCTATACACTATTTATAGTTATCGTCAAAAGAAATAAATCCTGCTTTTATAGCACCTCTCAAAACAACAATGATAAGGGGGCCTATAATCAAACCGCTTATCCCAAATATTTTCAAGCCCACATAAATTGAAATAAGAGTAGGAATGGGGTGCATACCGATGCTTTCCCCAAAATATTTGGCCTGTAGCATCTGTCTTGAGCCGATAAGAAAAATGTAGAGCAACAGAAGCATTAATCCAAAACCGGCATTCCCCGCAATCAAATCATACAATATCCAGGGTATGAAAATTAAGCTGGGACCTATAATGGGGAAAATGTCCAGAAAACCACAAAGCAGACCGAGGATTAAAGCATATTCAACCCGCAGCATATAGAATCCCAGGATCGTTAATAGGGTAGATATCGTTACCAGAAGCATCTGGGTCTTTATTAAATTAATCAAGGTTTTCATTACTTCAATTTCCATGGTATTTAGCTTTTCCGTTAAGGGGGAAGGGATTATATCGAAAAAGTATGAAACTAGGGTCTCCTTGTCTTTGCTAAAAAAATAACTGGTTATAAAAATTATAACTAAATTAAGAATTAAGCTAGGAAGAAGACTTATGGTTGAAACAATATAGTTTTTTATTATCAGCAGCAAGCTTTTGATGGCTTCATATATTTGATTTATATTGCTCTGCAAACTTTCCCTTATTTCAGGAGGGAGTTTGAAAAAAAGAACTTCAAGGTCGTAAATATAATGGTATACAAAGATTTCAAACCCTGAATAATACTGTGGTAATAACTTTACGAGTTTCCCTATTTCCAGGATTAATCGGTATGCAGCGAAAACGATAACAACCCCTGTTAAACCAAAAAAAACACAGAGCACTATAAAAGATGCAAAGCCTCGGCTTATTTTGAGATGGTTTTCCAAAAATTTAACAGGTTTTTCAACGAAAATTGCAATCACTATTCCTATAATAAATGGCAGTAAATACTTTACAACAGCGGGAATAATAAGCAGTATTATGATAATGGATACTACATAAATTATTAATTTGTAATATTTCTTATCCATAAATAAAACTCCCAATTCCATTTTTTTACTCTAAAATATTCTAAAATATGGCTATACCTTTTAATCAGCAACTTTTTATATATTTAGGCTTAGCCTTAATCAACGTCTCCGATACTCAACCTGGTGTTTACTTATTGAATTAAATTTGAGAATTGGGTAAGTATCGTTATACAGGAGTATTGTTGACACCCGCAAGACACACATTGGGTTGAGTGCCTGAGATCAAATTCAATGCGACGTTCTGCCGGTGAATCTTTTCCGGGAACCTCCTATCCCCTCCATCCGATTTTGCTCCTTCTATTCGGCAGGTTCTATCTGCTAAAAACATGTAATGCTCCTTTTGGATGGACCATTTTAAATGCCGAGTTGATGATATAGCCATATTCTAAAATTCAATTAACCACAAGTTTTAAATAATAATATGCAACAGGAAGAGTAAACAAAACACTGTCAAACCTGTCAAGGATCCCGCCATGACCGGGCAGGATTTCACCATAATCTTTCACACCAGCAAATCTTTTAATGGTTGATGCAGCAAGATCACCCATCTGACTTATACTACCTAAAATCAGGCCTAAACCAAACAAATGTGCAACAGGTAACTCGCCTTTGAAAACAAAACAACCATAAGCAATGCTTAATGTAATGCCTCCTGCTATTCCTCCCAATGAACCTTCAACACTTTTTTTGGGACTGAGTTTTGGTGCTAAAGGTTTTTTACCAAATCTTATTCCAACAAAGTATGCGAAGGTATCACTGGCCCATACGATAATAAATATTAACCATAAATAGTAGACACCTTTGTTCATTAAGTATATTAAAATAATAAAACTGAACAAACTAACATATACAAACCCAAAAAAGGAAACAACCAGGTTAATAAAATTTGTTTCTTTAAACTTAAAAACATGTACAGCAAAAAAAACAACAAAGCTGCAAACGATAATTAAAGCATAAAAAGTACTGCCATAATAGTACACGGAAAAAATTAAAAACACTAAAAACAAAAAGCTCATTATTCTAAAGCATTTAATACCTTTGTTTTCAACAACTTTACAAAATTCTTGATAGGCTATAACAGAAACTAAAAACACCATGCTTGCTAAAAAAATACCACCTATTTTTAATGTAATGTATAAAGTTAAGAGCCCAACCACAGCACTGGTTATTCGTAAAGACAACATTTCCTTCACCTAGCTTTCAATGCTTATACCTCCAAATCTCCGTTCCCTTTGTTGATAGTCATAGATGGCCCGGATTAAATCTTGTTTATCGAATTCTGGCCAGTATACATCAGTAAACCACAGTTCTGAATATGCTGACTGCCACAACATGAAATTGCTCAATCTCAATTCCCCACCCGTCCGTATTACAAGATCAGGATCACGCAAATCCTTTGTATCCAAAAAATTTTTAAAAGAATTTTCATTTAGGGTTTCTAAATCAAACTGCCCCTGCATCACCCGTCTACATACGGTTTTCACACCTTCAACAATTTCTCTTCTACTGCCATAATTTATCCCTATATTAACGATTAACCCTTTATTGTTTTTGGTTAACTCTATAGCCTTCTTCAAATTCTTTTTCACTTCACAGGGCAGGTCTTCAATACATCCCATAACTCTAATCTGAATGTTTTTTCTGTTTATTTTGTCAAGCTGTTTTTTTATGCTCGATGAAAGCAATTCCATTAAAGTATCCACTTCTTTTTTAGGCCTTTTCCAGTTTTCTGTTGAAAAGGCATAAACAGACAGCACTTCAATGTTTAAACTCGATACAAACTCCAGTATCCTTTTAAAAGCATCAATCCCCTTTTTATGGCCTATAGTCCTTGGAAAACCTCGTTCCCGAGCCCATCTACCATTTCCATCCATAATTATGGCAATGTGTTTGGGTAACCTGTTTAAATCCAAATCCTTTAATGTTGTTTTTGCTTCGTTATCTTTTTGCAAAGGCCGGGCCATTTTTTTACCTCCTAATTTATACAAAAACCCCTCGGGGAGGGGAATATGTAGTTTTTATATTAATAATATATTTCTAAAATTCAGCTTAATTATTCCTCAACTATTGCTTCAACGGGACACGCATCTTTGCATGCACCACATTCTGTGCATTCATCGGGGTCTATTGTATAAATTTCCCCTTCTTTAATTGCACCTACAGGACATTCATCTGCACATGCACCACATGCCAGACAGTCATCAGTTATTCTGAATGCCATGCTGAAGCACCCCCTTTCCCGGTTTAAAGTAAGAATAAGTAATTAAAAAAACATTATCTGCTCTCTTAACCCTCGTTATCCGCGGGATATAACTGCTTTCGTTTTCTCCCCATACCTCTTTATCTAAACGGTAGTTTATGTCTTCCTTTTTAAAAAAATCTTCAGCTTCTTCTACGGTAAGGCCCAGAACTTTGTATTCTATTTTTTCAACCAAAGGCTCTTCTTCAATATTGTTGTTACACTGGTTTTTTTTCCTTCTCAAACCTCCATAATCTCCTTTTCTTTCTTTCCTACTATTTCATCAACTTTGTCTATGTATTTATCAGTTATTTTCTGTATTTCATTTTGTGCCCTGCGGAAATCATCTTCAGATATTTCTCCTTTTTTTTCCATTTCTTTGATTTTGTCATTTTTATCCCTTCGTATATTTCTTATAGCTATTCTGCATTCTTCTGCTTTTCTCCTCACTACTTTCACCAATTCCTGTCTCCGTTCTTCCGTCAATCTAGGAATAACAAGTCTTATAACTTTCCCATCACTGTTGGGAGTGATACCCAAATCTGATTTGAGAATAGCTTTTTCAATCTCATTGAGAGCATTTACATCCCAGGGTTGAATGATTAGCAGCCTCGGTTCTGGAGCAGAAATGTTTGCCATCTGATTGAGAGGTGTCATAACCCCATAATAATCCACTTTAATTTTTTCTACCAAAGCTGGGGTAGCTCTACCTGCTCTTAAAGTTGCTAGATCTCCTTTAAAAGTCTTGATGGCCTTTTCCATCCTGGTCTCAGCATCATTATAAACATCTTTTAACATTTTGTTATTCCCCCTTAACATGTGTTCCCAATTTTTTTCCCAAAACAACTTTTTTAATGTTTCCGGATTTGTTTATGCCGAAAACAATCAAAGGAATTTTGTTATCCATACACAAAGATGTAGCCGTAGAATCCATAACTCCTAATCCTCTGTTCAGCACTTCAATATAGTCCAGTTCTTCAAACTTTTTAGCATTGGGATTTTTTTGGGGATCTGAATCATACACACCATCTACTTTTTTGGCCAGCAAAATAACTTCAGCTTCGATTTCCGCAGCTCTCAATGCTGCAGTAGTATCTGTAGAGAAAAAAGGATTACCTGTACCCGCTGCAAAAATGACAACTCTCCCTTTTTCCAGATGTCTGATAGCCTTTCTTCTTATGTATGGTTCCGCGATCTGACGCATTTCTATAGCAGTCTGTACCCTTGTATCTACCCCTCTTTTTTCTAAAGCATCCTGCAGAGCCAGTGCATTGATAACTGTTGCCAACATGCCCATATAGTCAGCAGTTGCCCTGTCCATGTTTTTTGACTGTCTACCCCTCCAGATGTTACCTCCACCGACAACCACAGCAACATCTACACCAATTTCCCTGACTTCTCTAATTTGATCTGCAATTGAATTAAGAGTTGCTGGATCTATACCATATCCGATTTCTCCTGCCAGAGCTTCACCGCTGATTTTTAATATGATTCTCTTAAATACGGGCTGCTGCTGCATAAAATTACCTCCAGTCTAAATTTATCTTCTACACTTACTGGTAAAATCCTTCCTTTAAACAAGGGAACACAAAAATTTGTGCTCCCTTGCAAGGGGTTTTTAATCCTTTTTGATTTGAGCCATTACTTCATCTACAAAATTGTTTTCTTTTTTCTCTAACCCCTCTCCCAACTCATATCTAACAAACCGCCTGATAGTGATGTTTTCTCCCAGGACTGATATGGTTTCCAGGAGCAATTCCTTTACGGTTTTATCCGTATCCCTGATGTATGGCTGTTCCAGCAGGCATACATTTTGAAAATACTTCTCCAATCTACCTTCCACAATCTTATCTACAACGTTTTGAGGCTTTCCTTCATTCTCTGCTTGAGCCTTTAATATGCTCTTCTCTTTTTCCATTACACTTTCCGGTATATCCTCTCTTGAAACATAAAGGGGGCTCTGAGCAGCGATCTGCATGGCTATTTCCTTTACAAATTTTTTGAACTTCTCATTCTTGGCGACAAAATCTGTTTCACAGTTTACTTCAACCAAAACTCCTATCCTGCCATTCCCGTGTATGTAAGCGTCAATCACACCTTCGGCAGTAATTCTCCCTGTTTTTTTGGCGGCATCAGATAAACCCTTTTTTCTCAGAATCTCTATGGCTTTTTCCATGTTACCTTCAGCTTCCTCTAAAGCTTTCTTACAATCCATCATTCCGGCTGCTGTTTTTTCTCGGAGTTCTTTTATCAGTTTTGCAGAGATCTTCATGGATAAAACCTCCCTGTATTGTTAAATTAAGGTAAGGATAAAGCAAGGGCAGTATACACCCTTATTTTCACCCTTACCTTAATTATTATTCTTCAACCTGTTCACCCTGTTTCGCTTCAAGCACTGCATCAGCCATCTTCTTTGTTATCAATTTAACGGCTCTGATGGCATCATCATTACCCGGTATTACATAATCAATTTCATCAGGATCGCAATTTGTATCAACAATAGCCACTATTGGAATCCCCAATTTTCTGGCTTCTGCAACTGCAATCTTTTCCTTCCTGGGATCAACAACATAAACCACATCAGGAAGTTTTTTCATCTCTTTAATACCGCTTAAAAACTTCTTCAATCTGTCCCTTTCTTTTTTAAGAAGCATAACTTCCTTTTTGGGAAGAACCTCGAAAACACCTTCTTCTTCCATCTTCTCTAATTCGTAAAGCCTGTTTATTCTTTTTTTGATGGTTTTGAAGTTAGTCAACATTCCTCCCAACCAGCGCTGGCTAACAAAGAATTCTCCACATCTTTTTGCTTCTTCTTCAATGGATTCTCTGGCCTGTTTTTTTGTTCCAACAAAGAGCATACTTCCGCCATTTGCAATGATTTCTTTCACAAAGTTGTAGGCATCTTCCACCATCTTAACGGTTTTTTGTAGATCAATAATGTAGATTCCATTTCTTTCTGTGAAGATGTATTCCTTCATTTTAGGATTCCATCTTCTTGTTTGATGCCCAAAATGAACTCCTGCTTCCAGCAGCTGTTTCATTGTAACAACAGCCATTTCCTCCTCACCTCCTTTGGTTTTAATTCCTCCCCCTCCCTCATTTTTTTGAAAGACCCGCAGCTGGGCACCCATTCAAAAATCAGGAAAGGTGTGTAATAGTGCATACCTAGAATAGTATATCATAATATGATTTGATAGGCAAGATTTGAGCAAGCTTGCCTGGATAACCAATCCACAAAATGACCCTATAATCCTGTTATTAATTCTGTTCATCATGTTCTTCAGGCTGTCTATAGGCTTCTGGAATCCACCATTCGTGAATATTCCAGAAAAAACCATTGGGATTGGGCATAATACCTCTCACCTTTTCTTTGGATGCCAGTAGTCTATCCTTCGTGTACAAAAAGATATACGGCAATTCCTCATTTAAGATTTTCTGAGCACGCAGCAAAATCATCCTTTGTTCCATTTCATCCATGGTTCTCCTTGCCTTTACCACAAGTTCATCTACCTCTGTGTTGCTGTATCCTACAAAATTATAACCTGATTTTATCTGGCTGGAATGAAAAGCGAATTTCAGATCTGGGTCTGAATCCAAATCCCATCCTAAAATTACACTGTCATATTTTCTTTGATCAACATGAAAATTGACGATTTCCCTCCATTTCTTTAAGGAAATTGTTGTTTTTATTCCTATGTCTTGAAGGTTTTTCTGTATTCTAACAGCAGCCTGGCACCTTATATCATTTTCTTCATTGACCAGAATATCAAATTTAAACGGCTCCCGCTTCCCATCACCATTTATATCTTTATCCAGAATTCCGTCACCATCAGTGTCCAGCCATCCTTCTTTTTTTAGTATATCAATGGCCCTTTCAGGATCATATTTGTAATTGGTTATATCATGATTGTATACCCATGAACTTAAAGGAATGGGGCTATTTACAATACGGCCTGTCCCTAAAAGGGTTTCATTGATTATTTTTTCCCGGTCAATTGCATACATTAAAGCCTGTCTGACCGCTTTATTTTTAAACAGTTCCTTTTTGAGATTCAGGGCGATAAATTCATAGTATGTGTCTGGAAATTGATAGGTGCTAACATCTTCGATTTCCTGGAAAAGGGTCCAATCAACTATCTTCAAAGGTACAACATCAACTTTATCCTCCATGAAAGCCTTTTTTGCCTCTTCATACCCGGGATATACAACTAAATCAATGTAATCCACATAAGGTCTTTTTATACAATATCTTTCATTTACCTTTAATTGTATTATATCTTTCTCTCTATCCCATACTATAAATTGATAAGGACCTGTTCCCACCAGTTTTTCATCAAAATCCGATATTGCTTTGTTTAGACTTTGGCGTTTTTCTTCAGTTTTGTTAACATTTTTATCCAACTCTTGTGGGTTATCATCATTCCCTACAAATAAATGTTTGGGTAAAATCTTCAGCGTCAAAGTGTGTAAAAAACCAGGATCGGGCTGAAACAGTTCAAACTTTATGGTGCTGTCATCTATTTTTTCATATGAAGCGAGATTAACAAGTTCATCACGAAGGCTTATCTTTAAATCCGGATTAAAGATCATATCAAAGGTGAAAATCACATCATCACTGGTTACCCGCTCACCATCATGCCAATACAACTCATCCTTAAGAGTAAAGACCACTGTCAATCCATCATCGGAAACTTTCCAATCTTTTGCAAGACATGGAATAGGTTTTAAGTTTTTATCAAGCCTGATCAGGCCATCAAACACCAAATCCGCCAAATCTCTTTCCGCTTCTGTTTCTACAAAAAATGGGTTTAAATTCTTAACCTCTCCTATTATTCCTATCCTGAGCCTGCCGCCAGTAGATGGTAACTCCTCCTTTACTGGTTGCTGCTGCTGGACAGGCTGAGCTGTGCAGCCTGTTATAACAACAAGCAGGCCAATCAATAAAATTAGACCTTTATTGAATTTGTTTACCATGGTTTTTCCTCCTACACCCAGCTTAAATTCATGCTCCAAAATAATTCTTTACAGATTACCCCATAACTTTCTTCAGCTTATTATTCGGAATAACACCTGGAATTCTTCCTCTCTTTGCAACAGGTTTTCCTTCCACTTCTTTCAGGTCAAGTGTCATGTCTATTGGTGAAGCACTGGATATATAACTTCCAACCCCAAAGGCATCAGCACCGGCTTCACTCAGCTCTCTTATCTTATCGGGATACAACCCTCCGGAAACAAAAATTTTCACGTAATCAAAGCCCTCCATATTCAACCTTGCTCTTATTTCTGAGACAAGCTCTGGAGTAACTCCTCCTCTTTCACTAGGGGTATCCAGTCTTACTCCCAGCAGCTTTTTCTTGAGCTGTCTTGCCACCCTCAGGGTTTCTTCGGCTTCATCCTTAAAAGTATCAACCAAAATAATCCTCGGAGATTCCGGAGGCATCACTTCATCATAAGCCCTGGAAATCGTAAGGGTATCTCCAGCTATCAGGAAAGCAGCATGGGGCACAGTACCTGTCGGCTCCTGACCCAATAATTTGGCTCCCAAAATACAACTGGCACCGCTCGCTCCACCAATGACAGCTGCTCTTTCCATAGCAGGGGCTATGGCAGGGTGAACATGTCTTGAACCAAAGCAAATAAAAAGCTTTTCCCCGGCTGCATCTCTACATTCCCTGGCAGCAGTTGCCCACCCAGAAGAACTGGCAAGAATACCAAGTATCGCCGTTTCAAAAATAGCAAATTTGCTGTAGGGGCCTCTTATTCTCATTACCGTATCATTTTTTTCAAAGGTCTCCCCTTCAGGTATAGCCCACACCTCTAACTCTTTTCCTTTTAACAGGTTTAAAGCTTCCTCAACTCCTGCCAATACACCGGCTTTCCGGGGAAATATCTCTGCTATCACAACTTTGTCTGCTATACTCAAATGTTCCAGTATTTCCAGTGTTTTTATAAAATAAACATCCGTAGTGGCACCCTTTAATATTTCCTCATGAGTGGCTGAATAAAAAAGCCTACCATCGTCTACATTGAAATTCTTTACATCTTCCAGCTTTCTAAATTCCTTCATCGCTCCCATCCTTTCGATTATCCTGCTGTATTTATAAATTATTTCGTTATGTTTTTACAAAAACCTTCAATAAAAAATTAATTACTCAACTTTCGCACATAGAAAATTCTAATCTGTTTTTGATAAAAGCGGGAAGAG
>ENA-OSAI01000125-OSAI01000125.1-marine-sediment-metagenome-genome-assembly--contig:-NODE-125-length-46543-cov-13.506797_pt1 | contig 46543 bp, 53 predicted proteins | sample MGYA00237871_ERZ529316 | MGnify/ENA primary metagenome ERZ529316 (study PRJEB26369, sample SAMN03142814) | marine sediment metagenome | biome: marine; feature: borehole; material: sediment...
CCCCTTTCCCATGGGACTGGCCGCCCAGAGCCTGGCCAGAGAGCGTCAAATCCCGCTGGTATATACTTGCCACAGCCTTTATCCCGATTACAGTGAGTACGTCCCCTGGGCTGCCGGTGCCCTGCGGAAAGTGCTGGAGGCACACCTGAATTACTTCTGTAACCGCTGTGATGCCATCATCGCACCTTCCGAACACGTCCGTGAGAAGCTGTTGGCCTGGGGTATTACCAGACCCATTCATGTTTTACCCACCGGCATCGAGTTGGCTCCTTTCCGCCAGTACGACCACCAGACGGCCCGTCGTTGGGTGCTGGAGCAACATCACATACCAGCGGACCGCCTGTTGCTGCTGTTTGTGGGTCGGCTGGCCCAGGAGAAGAATCTAGACCATCTGCTGCACGAGTTACAGTATCTGCGCCGGGTCTGGAACGCCTCCGGTGGCGCTAATTTCCATCTTCTTCTGGTGGGCACTGGTCCCCATGAGGAAACGTTGCGGCGGCTGACAGCGCAGCTAGACCTCACGGCCCAGGTGACCTTTGTGGGTAGCGTGCCCCGGGAATGCGTGATTCGCTACTACTGCGGCAGCGATATTTTTGTCTTTCCCTCCGTTTCGGAGACTCAGGGCATCGTCCTTCTGGAGGCTCTGGCTGGGGGCCTGCCGGTGGTTGCCCTGGCGGCTCCCGCCACCCGGGAGGTGGTACGCCATGGTGTTGAAGGGCTACTGGTATCCGGGGACAGAAGTGCATTGGCAGGTGCGCTCCATCAGCTCCTGACCGGTGACGCAGCGCGCCAGCTGTTGCGTGAGGCCGCCCTCCGCCGGGCTCAAGAGTTTGCGGTAGACAAGATGATCGATCGGCTGGAAGAACTGTATGCCGAGGTGCGCCGCACCTATACGCCGGCAAGGCGGAAATCGGTCCTTGGCCCCTGGCGGCGTCCCACCGATCTCCAGCGCAGAGTAGGCAGCTCCGGCTGACCACCTGATTGGGAACGGGCCCCCCACCCGCCGCTCACTGCCCCCGTAACATGTCGCCGGTCCCCCGCTGCCAGGCAACCAGTTCCCTCCAGGGCGCAAGGTATGATTGGACCGCCGGGTGGTCCACCTCGGCAAGCCTTGCCGGTCCCGCCAGGGCTACTGGTAAGCCGGGTCGAGAGGCCCGGTTGAACCGGCAGGAGTCAGCAGACGGTATAGTACCTGGCCGAGGAGCGACGCACGGTTCGGCTAGTGAGGCACTGCCAGACGAAAGGGGCAGAAACGGATAGGCCGGAACCTAAACGGCGCACACCCGGCCAGGGAAGGCCCGAACACTGAGTCAGAGGTGAACCCGTTGAGTTCGCACGGAAGGCGAGGAGAGCAGAAAACCCATAGCAGGGCCTGTCTGCGGGAAGACGCGGTGAATCCGCGGGGTACCGCAGAAGGGCTGAGTCTTTCGTCGGCACAAGGCGGAGGTTCATCTCGCGGGTGCCAAGGTACCGCACGTTACCAAAGTATTCGTCAAGCTTGGTGAACCGCCGTATACCGAACGGTACGTACGGTGGTGTGGGGGGACGGGGGCTAGCCGCCCCCTCCTACCCGATTGCGCCCGGCATGGGCGTTGCCTATAGAGGGTGAAAGTCCCGACAACGGAGGTAGCAGTAGTTGTTAGCTTAAGGCAAGGGTGTCTGCGGCGACCCACGCTCTGAAGGAGTTCGGCGACAAACTTCAGGCGCGGGGACCACGGGCCCCAGGCGAAGCTAGGGGCAGCTTCTGGACGCAGTGTAGTCCAGGCTAGGGCTTCCGAATTTCCAAGTCGACAGTTTATGGGCTCTCGCCAAAACTTATGACAGCGGCAGTGGTAAAGTCGACCGGTTCTGGCAGGAATTTTGTTCTATCTGGTCGAACTCATCCTTAAGCTTAATGGCAGAATGTGACCCTTTCCGTCGAACTCAAGGGCAAACCTGTCGAGAGGCAGGGGCGCAAAACCACGGATCTGGACTGTACGTCAAGATGGCCGGGTTGCCGGAAGGGACGGAAAGCCCGCCTATCTTGACTATACAGGCGGGTTCATGCTTGAGAGGTGAGACCTCAATGAGAGTGGTGAACACTGAGACCATCGATATCCTCTCCCGTGCCCTCGATGCCCTTTCGCTCCGCCATGCTGCCATCGCCCACAACATAGCCAACGTGAACACTCCAGGATACAAGAGGTATACGGTGAGGTTCGAGGAGTTCCTGGCCCGGGAACTGAGCGGGGAATCGTTGAGGCTGGCGAGGACACACCCCCGACACAGGGCCAACGCGGGAACGGCAGCGGCGAGGCCGATCGTCGAGCGGCAACTAGGTGGGAGCATCCGGCCGGACGGCAACAACGTCGACATCGACCTCGAGATGGCGGCGCTCTCCCAGAACGCCATCCTTTACCAAGCCCTCATAGGCCAACTGGCCTGGCAGCTGAGGGCGCTGAAGACAGCGATCAGTGAGGGGAGGCGGTGAGCTTGCAGGTATTTCGGGCCATGGACATCAGCGCCTCAGGTCTCGCGGCCGAGAGGCTGCGCCTTGACCTCATAGCCAGCAACCTCGCCAATATCAATACCACCCGCACTGCTTCGGGAGAACCCTATCGTCGCAAGGTGGCCGTGTTCAGGAGCAAGGAGGCGACCTTCGGTTCGTTGTTAAACGCGGGGTTGCGTAGAGGCAGACATATCGGCTACGGTGTCGAGGTGGTCGCTGTGCGAGAGGACCCCTCGCCCTTTAAGCTCAGGTACGACCCTGGGCACCCGGATGCCGATGAGAACGGCTATGTGCGATATCCGAACGTGGACCTGGCCACCGAGATGGTGGACCTTATCTCGGCCAGCAGGGCTTACGAGGCCAATGTGACGGCGATCCAGGTGGCCAAGGAGATGGCCATGCGGGCCTTAGACCTGGGACGAGTGTGAGGCGAGGGCGATGAGGTTGGTGTGGATTGATCCGGTCAGCACCGAGAAGGTCGGCAGGGTCGCGAGCGATAATGGTCGCGGGCGTGAAGACGATTTCGCCTCCACCTTGCGGCGTGCTCTAAGGGAGGTCGACTCGCTGCAAAAGGAGGCGGAGAGTGCGGCCCTTCGTCTAGCGGCCGGTCAAGGCGAAGACCTGCATGACGTTATGCTGAAAGTGCAGCAGGCGGAGCTAGCCCTGTTGCTGACAGTACAGGTGAGGAACAAGATCATCGAGGCCTATCAGGAGATCATGAGGATGCAGATCTGATGGGGCACGAGCCAGGGGTGAGGGGAGTTGGCGCCCTTGTCGACAGCGCTCAACCAACTGACGCAGATCTTCCAGGGCCTGAGCATGACCCAACGGGTCATAGTGGTGGCGTTGGGGCTGGGCATCTTCAGCGTGCTGGTGTACTGGAGCTTCCAGGCGGCCCAGGGCCCGGAGATGGTGCCCCTATTCACCGACCTGGACCCACAGGACGCATCGGAGATAGCGGACGCCCTGGATGAAGAGGGGATGGTCTACGAATTGGCTGACGGCGGCACGACCATCCTGGTCCCCGCCGAAGACGTTTACAGGCTGCGTCTACGGATGGTCTCGAGGGGGTTGCCCCGTGGGTCAGGCGTCGGGCTGGAGATCATGGACAGGACAGACCTGGCGATGACCGATTTCGAGAGGCATATCAATTTCATGCGCGGGCTCCAGGGGGAGCTTGCACGTACTATTTCTCAGATATCGGGCGTGAAGGCGGCCAAAGTGCATCTCGTGATTCCGGAGCCGAGCCTTTTCATAAGCGAACGGGAGGAAGCCTCGGCGGCCGTTCTGCTGGAGCTCAATCCGGGCGTCAAGTTAGAGGAGGAGCAGGTGCGGGCCATCGTCCACCTCGTGGCCCACAGCGTGGAGGGGCTGGCGGAATCTAACGTTACGGTGGTGGACTCGCGGGGGCACCTGCTGTCGGCCGGCCTCAATGACGAGCATTCGGTCAACGGTTCGGTTGCATCCTTCCTGCATACGGAGCGGGCCTTTGAGGCGTCCTTGCAGGATAGCGTTCAATCGTTGTTGGAACAGGTCTTCGGGCCCGGTAACGTCATCGTAAGGGTAAAGGCCGAGCTCAACTTCGACGAACAGGTTATCAACCGTAACCTCTTTCAACCGGTGAGCGGGGATGAGGGTATCGTCCGCAGTATTCAGGAGCTGGAGGAGATCTTCAGCGGGGATGCCGGCGTCGCAGCGGGCGTGGCGGGGGCGGACAGCAACCTCCCCTCCTACCAGACGCCGGAAGGTGGCGGGACAAGCCAGTATACCCGTACGGAAAGCATCAAGAACTACGAGATTAACGAGATATCCGAGAGGATAGTCGTCGCCCCTGGCACCGTCAAGCGGCTGTCCGTAGCCGTTGTCATCAACGGTGATCTCACGCCAGAACAGGAGGCCGCGGTCAGAGACACGGTATCTGCGGCCATAGGCCTGGATCCCTCGAGGACCGACCAGATAACGGTATCCGGGATGGTCTTCGACACAACTCTGGCTGAGCAGTTGAAGGCATCGCTCCAAAGCGATGAGGCGGCACGCCAGGCCGCGAGAGAGAGACAACAGAGGCTCATGTACTATAGCGCCATCGCGGCTGGTGTGGTGCTGGTTCTGACGGTTGGACTGTTCGTCCTTGCCAGGAGGAGGAGACCGCAACCCAGGCTCCAGCAGCCGGCTGTAGAGGAAAAGGAGGAGCCGCCTGAGCCTGAAGCTGAACGGCTGCGCAAGGAGATCATGCGACTCGCCCGCCGCAGCCCAGAGGACGTTGCCACGCTTATCAAAACCTGGCTGGCGGAATAGGGGGTTGCTGACGGTTGTGGGAACGTGAGCTCACCGGAGAACAGAAGGCTGCCATATTGCTCATCGCCTTAGGGCCTGAGGTTTCGGCTGAAGTGCTAAAACACCTCGACGAGGAAGAGATTGAGCAGGTCACCTTGGAGATAGCGACGGCGAGGCACGTGCCGCCAGAGGTGAGGGCGAGCATATTAAAGGAATTCCACGAGATGGCAATGGCCCAAGAGTACATAAGTCAGGGTGGGGTTGGATACGCCAAGGACGTTCTGGAGAGGGCCCTGGGGACACAGAAGGCGGTGGACATATTGCAGCGCCTGACCTCCAATCTGCAGGTAAGGCCCTTCGATTTCGTGCGTAAGGCCGATCCGGAGCAGCTCCTGAGTTTCATCCAAAACGAGCATCCCCAGACGATAGCCCTGATCTTGGCCTATATGACACCCGAAAAGGCCGCCACTGTTCTGGCGGGATTGCCACCAGACCAACAGGCGGACGTAGCTCGTAGGCTCGCCATTATGGATAGAACGTCGCCTGAGGTCCTCAAAGAGATCGAGAGAGTGCTAGAGCAGAAGCTCTCGTTGTTGTTGTCAGAGGATTACGCTTCAGCTGGTGGTATCCAACTGGCAGTGGATATCCTCAACCTCGTGGACAGGACGACCGAGAAGGCCATACTGGAGCGCCTTGAGGTCAGTGATCCTGAGCTCGTAGAAGAGATAAAGCGTCGCATGTTCCTCTTCGAGGACATCGTGCATTTGGACGACCGTGCCGTTCAGAGGATTCTGCGTGAAGTTGACCTCGCCAATGACCTGCCCTTGGCCTTGAAGGGGGCTAACGACGAGGTTCGCGCCAAGATCTTTAAGAACGTCTCCAAGCGGGCGGCCGCCGACATCGAGGAGAACATCGAATACATGGGCCCTGTACTGTTGCGCGATGTTGAGGCGGCACAACAGAAGATAGTCAACATCATAAGGAGGTTGGAGGAAGAAGGCGAGATCATAATCGCCCGCGGTCAAAGGGATGAGGTAATTGTCTAAGGTCAGAGTGCTTAAAGTAGCCCACAACCTACAAAGATGGGTCCCGCACGAGCTGGAGAAGCGGAGGGTGCAGCAGACGCCGCGGGATGGGGGGCGCGGCGCCTCCGCCAAGGCTGTGCTCGAGGAGATAGAGAGGCGGGCCCGGGAGATCCTGGAGGAGATCCGGGCCGAGGCGAGCCAAGCCGAGGAGAAGGCGCGTCGCAGGGGCTTCGAAGTCGGAGTGGCTGAAGGCCGGGCTGAGGGTGCGCGACAGGTGCTGGCTGAGCTCCAGCAGAGACAAGGGGAGCTTGATGCCGCCATAACGCAGTTCGAGAGCGAGATTGTGGAAAGCAGGGAGCGGTGGCTTCAGACTGTCGTGCAAATAGCTACCGCTGTGGCCGCCAAGATAGTGGAGAATGAGGTGCGGGAGGACCCCGATGCCATTTACCGCATAGCCCGGTCAGCCCTGGCGCGAGCTGAAAACGAACGGCGGCTGGTGTTGCGCGCCTCGGCAGAGAACATATCCAAGCTCATAAAGAGGACCGGTGAGCTGGTGGCGGGCAGGTATCTCGATCTCGAGTTCAAGGAAGACCCGAGTTTGGGTAACGCCGACGTTGTGGTGGAGGGCGACCACGGCTTCGTCGACGCCAGGCTGTCGAGCCGGCTGGAGGAAATAGAGAGGGTTCTGTTGGAGGCTGTGAGCGGTGATTGACGAAAGCAGCGTCCTGCGGGCGCTACAGTCCGTAGACGGGATTCGCCTGAGCGGAAGGGTTACGCGGCTCGTGGGCCTGACCATGGAGAGCGAGGGGCCACCGGTAAAGGTCGGCGAGCTGGTGGAGATAGGTGACGGTACTGAGCGATGCCTCGCGGAGGTAGTGGGGTTCAAAGAGGGAAGAGCCCTGCTCATGCCCCTTGAGCATACGTCCAACGTTGGGCCTGGCAGTCGGGTAACGGCGAAGGGCCGCAGGCTTCAGGTGAGGGTGGGCCGGGCCCTCCTTGGGCGCGTCTTGGACGGCCTTGGACGCCCTATCGATGGGCGGGGCCCGCTGGCCTGCCAGGAGCTTTATGAGGTTCATAAACCGGCCCCGCCACCTCTGGAACGCAAGAGGATCACTGAGCCCTTCGAGTTAGGTATACGGGCCGTAGACGCCCTGCTCACCTGCGGGAGAGGGCAGCGCATGGGGATATTCTCCGGGAGCGGCGTCGGGAAGAGCACGCTGCTCGGGATGATCGCTCGCAACGCCCAGGCCAGCGTTAACGTCGTAGCACTGGTGGGGGAGAGGGGGCGAGAGGTCAAGGAGTTCATCGAAGAGCACCTGAGAGAGGGTCTGTCGAGATCGGTAGTGATAGTGGCTACATCCGACGCCCCTGCCTTGATGCGGCTAACGGCGGCCTTTGCTGCTATGGCCATTGCCGAGTATTTCCGCGACCAAGGGGAGGACGTACTGCTGCTGATGGACTCGCTGACGCGCTTCGCCATGGCCCAACGGGAGGTCGGCTTGGCGGCCGGCGAGCCGCCGACGGCACGGGGCTATACCCCGTCGGTATTCGCCTTGCTTCCTCGGCTGTTGGAGAGGGCAGGGCCCAGCGCCCAAGGCACCATCACCGCCTTTTTCACCGTGCTCATGGACGCTGATGACGAAAACGACCCCATCGCCGATGCGGCGCGAGGGGTCCTCGACGGACATATCCTCCTGTCGCGAAGCCTGGCTCGCAAGGGTCATTATCCGGCGATAGACGTCCTCGGCAGCGTAAGCAGACTTATGTCTGAGGTTGTGGTAGAGGAACATCTGCGGTTGGCCGCGGAGGCAAAACAGGTGCTGGCCCTCTATCAAGAGGCAGAGGACCTGGTCAACATCGGCGCTTACAAAAGAGGGGCCAATGAGGAGATCGACCGGGCGATAGAGCTTTATGAGCCGATTATGCGTTTATTGCGTCAAGAGGAGACGGAGCAGACGCCTTTGGAGGAGGCCGTGCACCTGTTGCGCAGCGTCTTGCGGGGTGAAGGGTGATGGGTTTTCGCTTCCGGTTACAACGGGTCCTGCAACTGGCGGAGGTCGAGGAGGAAGTGGCCCGTTCGGCCTACGAGAAGCAGATCGACCTTCTTCAGGAGTATCAAGCGTCCCTGTCGCGCATTGAGGAGGAAAGGCGGAGCATGGCAGCCGACCTGGCTCGCCCTCAAGGGAGGACGGTGGGCGAACTCAGGGCGGCCGAGGCGAGGGTGCTCGCCCTCGACAGACGCGGGGAGAGGGAGAGGCAGAGGGTCGAAGAGCAGCGGAGGCGCGCGGACGAGGCTAGGCACACCCTGAGGCACCAATGGGCCGAGAGGGAGAAGTTCACGCGGCTTAGGGCCAAGCTGTTGCAGCAACATCGTCTCCGTCAAGAACGGGCGACCCAGCTGGAGCTCGACGACCTGGTTGCTTCAAGACACGGAAGGTCGCCCGCGGAAAGGAGGTGAAAGCCACGGATGGCACGATAGCCGTAAAGGTTGATGGAGGCCTGACGGTGAAAATGCCGCTGGTCGAGAGGGCGGCTGACGCGGGGGAGTTTCTCGAGCTGCTGCTGCCACTCCTGGCCGCGAAGGACATGTCCCCCTTCGCCCTCCAGCCGGTTCCCGCGGGCCCGGATGGGGTCGGTGTGGCGACGGTTGTGGGCCCGGATGGCACGCCGGTGCAAGGGGCCGCAGGAGCCCGTGCCGAGGCGGTCGGACGACCGGTAAGAACAGCTGTGCCGGAGGCTCTGCCGTCAGCTGGACCTTCGGCGGAGAGGGCCGGGATGGCCGAGGTGCACCTGGCCGTCTCTGAAGGCGGCCAGAAGCTCCTAACCGTTGTCGACCGCCCCCCCGGGTCCATGGGGCAGCACGGGGAGGAGAGGATAGGCTCGGCAGGGCCCTTAATCGACGGGGCAGCCTTCGAGACCCCCGGAAGGGGAGCTGCCGAAGGGGTGGCAAGGTCGCTGACTCAGGGAGCTGTGACCAGGCCCGAAGAGGGTGACCGCGGGCAGGCCGAGGTCGCCACGGTCGGGCGGATGAGATCCGAGACGTCCGCTCCCCGGCGCGAGACCGCTGCAGACCCTGTGCAGGTGACCCTAATTGAGCGCGAGGAGGGTCAGGACGAGCACGGGCCTCGACCTCAGAGCCCGATTGGGGGAGCTGAGCCCGGTTCTAGCAGGGGGGGCGTCGAGATGACGCGGGGGACAACGGGCCGAGCCTCGTCAGATCCTGAACCGGACCGGGCGGCCCAGATGCCACGTGAGTTTCAGACTTACAGGTATGGGTCCGGCGAGGAGAGAGTCAGGTTCACCGTGGACGGCCCCGAGGGAAGGATCCGCGTGGATCTGACTTGGCATCACTCCGAGCTTAGCGGGAAGTTCACGGTACAGGAGGGTTCCCTGCTCAACCGGCTGGAGACGAGCTTGCCCCTGTTGAGGGACCTTATATCGGAGCAGGGTGTGCAGGTCAAAGACCTGTCCGTAGAGGTGGGTCACCAGCAGCCACGCGGTCAACAGGGCAGGGAACCGCCTCAGCATGGCCCCTCAAGAGTTCGAGTATGGCGGGAGGCTGAAGCGCCCCGGGGGGAAGTCAAGCTGGGCACTTTAGACTGTTTTATATAGAAAGGGGGATTAAAGATGCGGGTTGAAGCCGTCGGTGCCGGCAGCCCACCGACGAGGAAGGAAGGGGATGTCGGACTGGGAGACCAGTACTTCGAGATCCTGATAAACCAGCTCAGGTACCAGGATCCCCTTGAGCCCATCAAGAACGGGGAGTTCATCTCACAGATGGCGCAGCTTGCGTCACTGCGTGAGCTTGAGCAGATCAACCTGGCCTTGCGGTCCATAGAGAGCGTGCTCGGAGGTTCGCAGCGTGGATAAGAGCGTGACGAAGGTAACGATTCCCGTAACTGCACCGGGCCGACCGGCGGCGAGCCGGCCAGGCGGGCCGCGTGAGGGCGTGACCTTCGAAGAGGTCTTGAGGCAAGAGGTGGGCAAGCTCAGCTTTTCGGCCCACGCCGTCCGACGGCTCGAGGCCGGTCGGATTCACCTCTCAGAAGAACAGGTCCGCCAGGTCAGCCGGGCTGTGGAAAAGGCTGCCGGCAAAGGGGCCAGAGAGTCGCTCATACTCCTCGATGACCTGGCGCTGGTGGTGAGCATCAAGAACAGAACGGTGATAACGGCGGTTGACAGGTCGCGCATGAAGGAACGGGTGTTCACTAATATCGATAGCGCGGTAATTGTTGACACGAAGGAGAGCTGAGGCCGGACCTCTAGGAGGAGGCCAGCGGTCGCGGACCGACTGAGGCGACCGTCTCCTTCGGACCGCGCTGTCCAAGGAGGTCGACTAGTAACATGATGCGCTCAATGTACGCAGGCGTATCAGGCTTGCGTAATCACCAGATACGAATGGACGTGATCGGCAACAACATCGCCAACGTAAATACCATCGCCTTCAAGAGTAGCCGAGTTACCTTCCAAGAGGTGTTTAACCAGACCATCCGCGGAGCGTCGTCACCCAGCGGCGATCGCGGCGGCACCAACCCGCAGCAGGTCGGGCTGGGCATGGCGTTGGCGAGCATCGATACCTTTCACACTCAGGGGAATCTCCAGCCTACGGGCAATAACACGGACCTTGCCATCCAGGGGAACGGGTTCTTCATCTTGAGCGAGGGCGGGAGCCACCTGTTCACCAGAGCGGGCAACTTCTCCACAGATAGTTCGGGTTACCTCGTCAACCCCGACGGTCTGAGGGTGCAGGGGTGGATGGCACAAGATGGCCAGTTTCCCGCCCTGGACGTGGACAACTTGACGGATATCCGGATCCCGCTGGGGACGACCATCCCACCCAAAGCCACCACACGCATCACCTTCGGGTACAACTTGGACGCCAGGACGAGCATCGGAAATTCCTACACCACCGAGGTAAAGGTCTATGACTCGCTGGGAGAGCCCCACAGCGTGACCATAACCTTCACGCGGAGTTCCGTAAACCCAAACCAGTGGACCTGGCAGGCTTCCGGCAGCGTGGTTACGGCGGGCGACGGCACCATTACCTTCGACTCCAGCGGGTTATACCAATCTGATGCCGTGAACAACCCCATCACCTTGAACCCGCCGGGGGCCAGCGCGATGAACGTCACGTTGGACCTCCAGGGCTTGACCCAGTACGTCGGCGATTCCACCGCTTCGGTGGTAGACCGCGACGGATACGCCATGGGGTCACTGACCAAGTTCACCATCGACACTTCGGGAGTTGTAACTGGGGTGTTCTCCAACGGGCTGACCTCTCCGCTGGCGCGACTGGCCCTGGCCTCCTTCCAGAACCCGGGCGGGCTCACGAAATTGGGCCAGAACCTCTACGAGGAGTCCAATAACTCGGGGCTCAAGCAGGTGGGGCCAGCCGGGACCGCCGATCGCGGTACCATAGCTCCGGGTTCGCTCGAGATGTCCAACGTGGACCTCTCCAGGGAGTTCACGGAGATGATCATTACCCAGCGTGGGTTTCAGGCAAACTCGAGGATAATTACGACTTCTGACCAGATGCTTGAAGAGCTGGTGAACCTGAAGAGGTGATCTGGTGACGGGGGGTCGGGTGCGCCGGCCCCCCACCCCGGGAGGTGATGGGGTTGATAGAAGTCACCCGCTTGGATGGCAGGTCGATGGTCCTGAACGCCGAGTTGATTGAGTCCGTGGAGTCGACACCTGATACCCTCATCCAACTGGCTACAGGACGGAAGATCTTGGTCCGGGAGACGGTGGAAGAGGTCACGGCGCGCGTCTTAGAGTACCGGAAAAGGGCCTATGGGTGTCACCAGAAGGCAACGGCGGTGCCGAGAAAGGTGGAGTAGCGGTGGACATCAGTTCGATCACGGGATTCCTACTTGGCTTCGGTCTGCTGTATTGGGCCCTCTCTACGGGCGGCTCGCTTGTGGCCTTTTGGAGTCCACCTTCCCTGGTGATCACCCTGGGAGGGAGCATTGCTGCCGCGATGGTGAGCTTCCCCCTGTCGCAGCTCCTCACGGTTCCCGGTATGTTGAGGACCCTCTTCTTCGGTTACAAGGCCAAGCCGCGGGACCTCGTCGACACTCTGGTAGATCTCGCTCGCAAGGCGAGGCGGGAGGGGCTGCTAGCTCTTGAGGAGGAAGCTGAGGCGCTCGACGATCCCTTTCTCACCAAGGGTATCTTGCTGGTCGTGGACGGAACCGATCCGGAGCTCGTGAGGAGCATCCTGGAGACGGAGATCACTTATCTTGAGGAGAGACATCGCGTTGGCAGAAAGGTCTTCGAGGCCATGGGCAGCTTCTCCCCTGCCTTCGGCATGATGGGAACGCTCATCGGCCTTATACAGATGCTGTCACAGCTGGACAACCCGGAGGCGATCGGCCCCGGCCTGGCCGTTGCGCTGGTTACGACCTTCTACGGTGTTCTGCTCGCGAACATGGTATTCTTGCCCATAGCCAACAAGCTGAAGTCTCATACGGAAAAGGAAGTGCTCATTAAGGAGATGGTCCTCGAGGGCATCCTGTCCATCCAGGCGGGCGATAACCCACGCATCCTGAGGGAAAAGCTGAGAGCCTTCTTCCGGGTGAGAGAGCGGCAGGAGTCTGAATCCCAGGAGGAGACTCCCGTTGGAGACACCCGCCTGAGTGGAGGGGTGGCCGGTGAGTAGGCGAAGGTACCGTGGGGAGGACCAGGTCGAGCAGAGCAACTGGCTGATGACCTACGGGGATATGATCACCCTGATCCTGGCCTTTTTCGTGATCCTGTACTCCTTTTCGACCATCGATAATGAGAAGTTCGACATGGCGGTGGTCTCGTTGAAGGGAGCCCTGGGCATCCTCAAATCGGGTCAGGCCATCGTGGAACAACAGCAGCGCCTCCCGCAGGAGCGCTCGGAAGCCCCGCCCTTCGAGCTGGACTGGAGACAGCTGCGAGAGGTGCAGAGACGAATTGAGGAATTGTTGCAGGAACTGGGGCTTAAGGGTGTTATAGCCCTGAGCGTGGAGGAACGGGGGCTCGTGATCCGGTTCGCCGAAAACGTGCTGTTCGACTCCGGCAGGGCCGAGCTGAAACCCGAGGCCCGCGAGGTCCTCGATAGGATTGCGGTGGTCCTTCAGGATATCCCTAACCAGCTGAGGATAGAGGGCCATACGGACAACGTCCCTATATCCACCCCCGAGTTCCCGAGCAACTGGGAGCTATCCACACGGCGGGCGACCAGCGTGCTGCGTTACCTGGTCGAGGAAAGGCAGATTTCACCGTACAGGGTGTCGGCCGCGGGGTACGGCGAGTACCGTCCTATCGGCGACAACAGCACGCCAGAGGGCAGGCAGCTCAACAGAAGGGTGGATATAGTAATACTTCATATGTTATACAGTACGAGGGAACCGCAATAGCACGGAGGTGTCGATTTGAGACGAGGTCTCTTACTGCTGATCGTAATAATCATGCTTTTTATCGGTATTGCGCTGAGCATCCGGGTCCTGGGAGTCGAGGCGGAGGAGCTGCCGATAGTCGGGCGCTTCTTTAAAAAGGAGGAACCAGTTCTGGTTTACAGCCTGGGAGAGGTCGTAACTGACCTGGCCGACGAAGACGGCCGCAAGTTCATCCAGGTTGAGGTCGAGGTTACGGTTAAGGGGCAAGGCGTGCTGGAGGAGCTGGAGCTGAAACGGTCGAAGATCTTAAGCCGTTTACTTGCGGTGTTACGGTCTAAAACATACGCCGACGTCAACGGCAGCGAGGGGATGAGGCTAGTCGGGGAGGAGATACGGCAGGAGATCAATTCCCTGCTGGAGAGGGGACAAGTCCTGGAGGTCCTGTTCTTGGAGTTCATAGTTCAATAGGGGGGGAGCGAGGTGGCGGAGGCCCTCAGTCAGAAGGAGATAGACGCCCTCATCTCCGCCCTCTCCACAGGGGAGGTGGAGGTAGGCGAGGCCGGCGGCGTATTGAAGACACCCCAGCGTCAGATCCGGGTTTATGACTTCCACCGCCCTGATAAGTTCTCCAAGGACCAGGTCAGGAGCCTGGAGATGATTCACGACAACTTCGCCCGTCTCCTGACCACGGCCTTCTCGGCTAACTTTCGGACCATGGTACAGGTCAGCATGAACTCGGTCTATCAGTTGCCTTTCGGGGAATTCATACAATCGGCTGATAACCCCACAGTGCTGGCGATAGTGAACCCAAACCCCTTGCCGGGCAAGATAGTGATGGAGCTGCACCCCTCCATAGCCTTTCCAATGATCGATCGGATGCTCGGGGGACCCGGAGATGGACACGGAAAGAACCGTGCCCTCACCGAGATCGAGCGAGTGGTCATAAGACGAGTCTTCACGGCGATGATGGACAGCTTTGTCGAGGCCTGGCGTGATGTCATAAAGCTAGAGCCGGAAGTCGAAGGGATTGAGACGAACCCGCTGTTCACGCAGATATTGCCCCCGGGTGAGATGGTCGCCGCCGTAACTTTGCCCATCAGGATGGGAGATTACGAGGGAATCCTGAACCTGTTCTTGCCGCACATAGTCATGGAGCCCATCCTCCCTCGCCTGTCGACACATCAGTGGTTTTCGACAGTGCGGAGATTTTCCAGGCAAGAGTCTCGAGATCGGTTGACGAAGCGGCTAATGGACGTGCCCTTAACGGTGAGCGCGGTGTTGGGAGAGGTAGAACTTACCCTGGGCGAGCTCGTTAACCTGCAGAAGGGCGATGTGTTGCTGCTAACTGAGACAGGTGAGCTCAAGGTGACCCTGCTGATAGAGGGAAGGCCCAAGTTCCGAGCCAAACCAGGACGGAGGGGAAAGCACGCGGCCTGTCGCATTGAAGAGCATCTGGACGGAGGTGAGAACGATGAGCTCTGAGAACGGGGGCAAGTTCCTCAGCGACTCCTTCGAGGGTGATGTAGTTCATGAAACCACGAAGGATAACGGAGATAGCCAACGCAACCTAGAGCGCATTCTGGACGTCCCCCTCAAGCTGACTGTTGAGCTCGGCCGGACGGTCCGCAAGGTCCGCGAGATACTGACGCTGGAGCCCGGGTCGGTACTGGAGCTTGACAAGCTGGCCGGCGAAGCCGTGGACGTCCTGGTCAACGGTAGGTTGCTGGCGCGAGGCGAAGTGGTAGTGATCGACGAAAATTTCGGAGTAAGGATCACGGACATAGTCAGCCAGGAGGAACGGCTCCACAACCTCAAGGATTGAAGGTGAGTACGGTGTGGGAGAGTGCCTGGGCGCTGGTTCAGTTTACCATATCCGCCGCTCTAGTAATAGCACTGGTCTACGGTGCGGCCAGGGTCGCCGCGCGGTTTAGAGGCAGGCCAACGGGGCAAAATCTGCGGGTCCTGGAGGCCGTCTCTCTCGGGGGCAACCGCATGATCTGTGCGGTTAGGGCGGTGGACAAGGTCCTCATCATCGGGGTGACTGACAAGGGCGTAGAGCTCCTCGATGTGATTACCGATGTCTCCGCGTGGGATGCAGAGGGGAGTGCAGGCGGCGACGGGCCGACTTCCTGGCTGGGGCGATGGAGGGATAGCTCGTGAGGGGGCTGAGGGTCATCCTGATAGTGGTCCTGACTGTTTCGGTGCTCTGGGCTCATGCCGGCGTGGCCTTAGCTCAGCCGGTTCCCCTGCCGGCGCTGGACATTAGGGTGGGAACGTCTGACGAGCCCGAGGACGTTGCCGTTACCCTGCAGATCTTGGCGGCCCTAACGATCCTGTCTTTGGCGCCGGCCATACTGGTCATGATGACGTCCTTCACCAGAGTGGTAGTGGTGTTATCTTTCGTGAGGACCGCCCTGGGAACTCAGAACTTACCCCCGAATCAGGTGCTCATCGGACTGGCACTGTTCTTGACCTTCTTTATCATGAGCCCGGTGTGGAACCGGATCAACGCCGACGCTCTCCAGCCTTATCTTGCGGGAGAGATAACTCAACAGGAGGCTTTGGCCCTGGCCGAGGTTCCGATACGAGAGTTTATGCTCAGGAACACGCGCGAGAAGGATCTGGAGCTGTTCGTCAGCATGGCCGGCGCCGAGGTGCCCGACACACCCGAGGACGTTCCTACGCTTCTGCTCATACCGGCTTTCGCCATAAGCGAGCTGAAGACGGCCTTTCAGATAGGGTTCGTGATCTTCATTCCCTTTATCGTCATCGATATGATCGTCGCTTCCACGCTCATGTCCATGGGGATGCTGATGTTACCGCCGATGATGATATCCTTTCCCTTCAAGGTACTGCTGTTCGTGATGGTTGACGGATGGCACCTGGTGATCCGGTCGTTGGTTACTTCGTTCCAGTGAGGTGTACGACCTTGACGCAAGAACTAGTAGTGAACTTGGGTCGAGAGGCCCTATTAGCCGTTCTTCTGACGGCGGGACCGATCTTGGGCCTTGGTATGCTCACCGGCCTCATCATCAGCGTAATCCAGGCTACTACCCAGATCAACGAGCAGACACTCACCTTCGTGCCGAAGATAGTGGTGGTGCTGCTGTCCATTGTTTTTTTCGGGCCCTGGATGCTGACGATTCTGGTGGATTACACGCGGCGGCTGTTCGAGAGCATACCCTTATACGTCAGGTAGGTGTAGAGTTTGCTTGATACGCTGGCGGGGCGGATGGAGCTATTTCTGCTTCTTATGGTCCGGTTCAGCGGTCTCTTCTTGGCGGCACCGCTGTTCTCCAACCGGCGAATTCCGAGCCAGGTGAAAGTCGCTTTAGTCCTGGTACTGGCGCTGCTGCTGCTACCCGTGGCGGTTTCCAACGTTCCTGCCTTGAACATACGCGGGGTTTGGGATCTGATCCCGCTGGTGTTCAACGAACTCGTCCTCGGTCTGGCTATGGGCCTGGCGGCTAGCCTGGTCTTTATGGCGGTGCAGGTGGCGGGCGGGATAATCGACTGGGAAATGGGGTTCGCCATCGTCAACGTGTTGGACCCCGCCTACGGTACGCCGATGCCGCTGGTGGGAAGCTTTCTGTATCTGCTTTCCCTGTTGATTTTCTTGGAGCTCGACGGTCATCACCTCGTACTGGGCGGGCTCGCGAGGAGCATTGAGGCCGTGCCGCCGGGGCAGTTGGTGCTAGATGGCGGGCTCTACGACATCCTCTTCCGAGCCTTCGCGCGCATGTTTCTAGCGGGCGTGGAGATCAGCGCGCCGGTCCTCGGGGCTCTGTTCGTTACCAGCGTGGTCCTGGGCATTTTGGCCCGCACCGTGCCCCAGTTGAACGTGTTCATAGTGGGGATTCCACTGAAGATCCTCGTGGGCTTCTTCCTGCTGTTGGCGGTCCTCCCCGTGTTCATTGGAGTAGTGGACCGCCTGATTGAGGCCCTCGCTGGCTACCTCGCAGAGATGGTGAGAGTCATGGGGGTCCAACTGCGGTGATGGATAACCTGGACTTACAACTTTTCGCGTCCGAGAAGACCGAAAGGCCTACTCCGAGGCGACGGGAGAAGGCGCGGCGGAGGGGACAGGTGGCGCGCAGCCAGGAACTAAGTTCAACCGCCGTCATGGTGGTGGTGCTGGCTGGCCTGCTCCTTTTCCTGCCCGAGATGTATGGCACGCTGGCGGCCTACTCGATGCGGCTTCTGGTCGACCTGCGCGTCGAACTGACGGCGGAAAGAGTGCTCCTCCTATCCCGAGAGGCGGCCGGCATTACGCTGGGTGCCTTGGGGCCAGTGCTGGCCCTCTCGGCGCTGGCGGCAGTTGCCGCTAATATAGCTCAAGTGGGGTTCCTCATCACCCCAGAGGCGTTGGCCCCTAAGCTCAACCGGCTGGACCCCGTGGCAGGGCTCAAGAGGCTCTTCTCCCGGCGAGCCCTCGTTGAGTTGCTGAAGGCGGCGGGCAAGATCCTCGTGGTGGGAGCCGTAATGTATTTTTCCGTCAGGGGCGAGCTAGCGGAGCTGCGTTCCCTTGCCGGAGCGCCGCTCGGAATGAGCATCAACGAGATAGGCCGGCTGGTCTGGGCGGTGGCATACAGGGCGGCCCTGGCACTGATTCTCATAGCTCTCGCTGATTACTGGTACCAGAGGGTTGAATATGAGTCGCGACTGCGAATGACCAAGCAGGAGGTCAAGGACGAGCTGAAGGAAGTGGAGGGCGACCCTCGGCTTCGTTCGCGCTTGCGGGAGAGACAGAGGGAATTCGCGCGGCGGAGGATGATGGCCGAGGTCCCCAAGGCCGATGTGGTGATAGTGAACCCAACGCACGTGGCCGTGGCCCTGCGTTATCAAGAGGGTCAGATGCCGGCACCGCGGGTGGTGGCGAAGGGTAGGGGGCCGTTGGCCAGGAGGATCAGGGAGATCGCGGAAAGCCATGGGGTTACGGTAGTACGGAGGCCGGCGCTCGCCGCGGCCTTGTATGACGCGGTGGAGGTGGGCGAGGTGATCTCGGAGGAGTTCTACCGGGCAGTTGCCGAGGTCCTGGCCTTCGTGTACAGGTTACAGGGAAAAGTAAGCTAGGAGGTAGGAAATGGCTTCCTGGGGACGCTCTCAAGCTGCACCAGGTTTACTGCAATACGGCGATGTGTTCGTAGCGGGCGCGCTGGTCATAATCGTCGCCATGATGGTCATCCCCGTGCCCCCGCTGGTATTGGACATTCTTCTGGCTACGAACTTGACTCTCGCTCTTGTCGTGGTACTGGTGACCCTGTATACGCGAGACCCTTTGCAGATATCCGTGTTCCCGTCGCTCCTGTTAATGGCTACCTTGTATCGGTTGGCTCTCAACGTCTCCTCCACCAGGCTAATACTCTTACATGCCGAAGCAGGGGCCATCATCCGTCAGTTCGGCCTGTTCGTGGTCGGAGGCAACCCGGTAGTGGGCTTTATAGTCTTCTGTATTCTGGTGGTTATCCAATTTATCGTTATCACTAGAGGGGCCGAGAGGGTCGCCGAGGTCGCGGCACGGTTCACGCTGGACGCCATGCCCGGCAAGCAGATGAGCATTGACGCCGACCTGAACGCGGGGTTGATCGACGAGGAGGAGGCGCGTCGCAGGAGGGCGGATATCGAACGGGAGGCGGACTTCTACGGAGCGATGGACGGTGCCAGTAAATTCGTAAAGGGCGACGCCATAGCCGGCATCGTCATCACCCTGATAAACTTGCTGGGCGGCTTTATCATCGGAGTAGTACAGAAGGGCTTCACCTTCGCCGAAGCCCTCGAGAGGTATTCACTTCTCACGGTAGGCGATGGCCTGGTGACACAGATCCCCGCCCTGTTGATTTCGACCGCTGCGGGGCTCGTGGTAACCAGGGCCGCCTCTGAGGATAACATGGGCAAGGACCTGATCGTACAGCTCGCTCAACATCCCAGGGTGTTGGCCGTCACAGCTGGCTTTCTCGTATTCTTCTCGCTCATCCCGGGCCTACCCACCGTACCCTTCCTGGCCCTGGCGGGCCTGGTCGGAGTGCTGGCTTGGCAGCTTCAGCGGGCGGTAAGTTCGGTAGAGGACGTCGAGGAAGAGGAGCCGGCCGCCAAGGAGGAGGTTGGTGGGGCCGAGGATGCCCTGCCGCTCATCGGGGTGGACCGTCTTGAGGTTGAGTTGGGCTATGGATTGCTGTGCCTTGCGGACCGCGAGGCCGGGGGGGATCTCCTGGAGCGAGGCAGGACCATACGGAGACAACTGGCCCTGGAACTCGGCTTGTTGGTGCCTCCGATAAGGATCAGGGATAATATGCAGCTGGAGCCGAGGAAATACGTGATTCGGCTCAAAGGGGTGGAAGTTGCCTCGGGCGAGGTGTTCCCGGACCGGTATCTGGCCCTCAACCCCGGCGGTGTTACAGAGGAGATAGAGGGCCTTGAGACCAAGGACCCGGCCTTTGGCCTGCCCGCCTTGTGGATCCCCAAGCAGGAGGTGGAGAAGGCCGAGCTGGCGGGGTACACGGTGGTGGATCCGACGTCGGTAATCACGACCCACCTTACGGAAGTAATAAAGACCCACGCGGCGGAGTTGCTCGGGAGACAGGAGGTCCAGAAAATCCTGGACCGGATCAAGGAGGATTACCCAGCCGTAGTTGAGGAATTGGTCCCCAACATACTGTCGCTGGGGCAGGTACAGAAGGTGCTGCAGAACCTGTTGCGGGAACGGGTGCCCATACGAGATATGCTCACCATTCTGGAGACGCTGGCCGATCACGGCCCAGTAACCCAGGATCCAGCAGTGCTGACTGAACACGTCCGCCAAGCATTAAGCAGGTTTATCGCCCACACTTTCGGGCTTGACCGGGAGGAGGTACAGGTTATAACCCTGGCGCCAGAAGTTGAGGAGCTCGTCCTCGAGGCGGCGAAGGAGTCCGAACAGTCCGGTTACCTGGCGGTGGAACCAGCGGCTTTACAGAGGATTCTCACCTCGTTGAAGCAGCAGATGGATGCGGTGGCCGATAAGGGTTATGAGCCAGTGGTGCTTTGCTCCTCGGCGGTGCGCATGTACTTTCGCCGCCTAACGGAAAGGGCGGCACCCCGCCTCGTGATCCTCTCGTACAATGAGTTGGACCCACGGGTTAAGGTGCGGGCAGTGGGGACGGTGACGTTATCGTGAGTACTCGCTACTCCTTGCGGGTAAATCAGAGCGTGCTCTACCGGGCCGCCGGACATTACTCGAGCCACCGCACGGTGGTCCAGGCGATGGACGAGGGGGTCATCTGGCTAGCCGCGGCGGGGCTCGAGGAGGGCCTGAGGCCCGGTCGAAGGGTGAGCCTGGAGTTCCGGGACGACAGGGCGATGTACCGGATGGTCAGTGAAATAGTCGCGGTGAAGGACGGTCCGGTGCCCCTCTTGGGGATAGCGGCTGATGGTGAGGTCGAGAGGCTGCAGAGGAGGGAGTATTACAGGCTCCCGGTATCGGTCCCGGTGGAAGCCCGTCCTGAGGGCGAGGAAGAAGCTCAGTGGATGACGGGCCACACCCTGGACCTCAGCGCCGGTGGCATGCTGCTTTCCATTCGTCTGGATGTACAGGAGGGGGACCGGCTCGAGCTGAGGGTATACCTCGGACAGGAGGAGATGGTCCCCGCCGTGGCCGAGGTTGTGCGGAGGGAGTCCCTAGCGGGCCCAGAGCTCCCGCGGCGGGTCCCGCGCCGGAGGTTCGGCCTGAAGTTCGTAGAGATCGATATGCGTGATAGGGACAGGATAGTTCGGTTCATCTTTAGGGAGCAGGGCCGGTTGCGTCGTACAGGCCTGTTATAAGGCCTTTATAGAAGGACCTCGAAGGAAGGGAAGAGGGGTCCGAAGGCTTCGCGCCGAAAGAGACTGCAGGAGGGCTCTACCTGATAGCGTTAAGGGGCGGTTCCAACCGTGAGAGAGCTCTCTCTGAAAACCATCGGGGCGATTCGGCCGGGCTTCGGTGGAGCAGTCCTTTACGTACTTGGGGGACGGATACCCAGGGGAAATGGGCTGGATGCCCTGAGGCCGCCTGTAACGCTGCGGGGCTCAGTCGCTTTCGCGGGTCGTCCACTCGCAGGGGACATCGAATGATCTAGGTTGGTGATCGGAGGTTGGCCACGGGAAGGATCAGGGACGAGCGAGAGCTATGGCGGAGGTATAAGGCCCGAGGCGACCAGGAGGCGAAGAACACGCTTCTCACCTCCTATTTGAGCTTGGTGAAATACGTGGCGGCGAGGATGGCCATCAACCTCCCCCCCAGCATCGACCAGGATGACCTGGAGAGCCACGGTGTGCTGGGGCTACTGGACGCCCTGGAGAAATTCGATCCTGACCGGGGGGTTAAGTTCGAGACCTATGCCGTGGCCAGAATCAGGGGGGCCATTTTGGACGGCCTTAGGTCCTGGGACTGGGCACCACAGACCTTGAGGAAAAAAGCACGGGAGATAGAGAGGGCCTATCAAGAAGTGGAGGGCCGCCTGGGCCGTGCAGCGACAGATGAAGAGGTGGCCGCCGAGCTGGGGATTACCGTGCAGGAACTGGCTGAAATCCTGGACGACCTGAATCGGAGCTCGGTCCTGTCGCTCGATGACGTGATCTTCCCGGAGGCAGACGCCGGAATGCTCCGGGTTCACAACGTCGCCGATGAGTCCTCCCCAGATCCCGAGACGTGGGCCTACTGGCAGGATCGGAAGGCGGTCTTGATTGAGGCCATCAGCAAGCTGCCGGAGAAGGAGAGGCTGGTGGTGAATCTCTATTACTACGAGGGCCTCACCCCGAAGGAGATAGCTATGGTTATGAACCTGTCCCCATCCCGGATCTCGCAGTTGCATCAAAAGGCCATCCTGCGCATGAGGGGTAGGCTCGGCCGAATGAAGGAGCGACTCCTCTGATGTCCCTGAGATCTGGCGAACTACAAAACCTCTTGCCCCGGACTACCGAGGTCGGGCGCATCCAGAGGGCTGCTGACGAACATCAATACGCCCACCAGGCAGCCCGTAACGAGGCCTTCTCGCGTGAGGTTCAGAGACAGACCCAGCAGGTGGAATCGCCCCCTGGCCCACAGGATGCCAGGGTACAGGAGGCAGGCCGGGAGAGGAGAAGGAGGGACCGCCGGGGTAGGCGCAAGGAGCGTAGCAGCAGGATGGCGGTCCGGGAAGAGGGGAGAGGTCAGCGCCTCGATGTGAGAATCTGAACCTCGCATAGCCTCCCCTGCCGGGGATAAGATATTACAGATAAACGCACAGGCGGTGGTGAGGTTGCGAGGCGTGAGGGCATTCGCCCTGGGCGTGGTCTTGGGGGCAGTGGCAGTCACAGGAGGGCTGTACCTTGCAGGTCTGTCACTGTTGGGCAAGGGGTTGACGGTGGAAGTAGAGGCGACGAAGATCACGGCAGTGGTACAGGCGAGGCTCCTCAGCGAGGCCAGGCGCAAGGTGCCGGATATGGTGACCCAACTCAAGTCGGAGATCCCCGGCCTCGTTGCGCGAGACCTTAGTGAGAAGTTCACCAACGCAGCCCTTTATATCGCTGGGGTTAAGATAGCTCTTCCACAGAGTGTCTTGGAGGACGTGAACTTGAAGTTGCAGGAGGAAGTCCGCAAGAGCCTGGTGGCGGCGATAGATAATGTGGACACGGAGGCCCTGGTTCTGGATATGGTGGACCAGGCCAGCAGGGAGGTGGTAAAGGCACTGAGAAACCAACTCTTGACGCTGCCGCTGGTGGTGGAACTTCCAGGTGGCCTCGAGGTGCCCGTCAAGGTGGTCCTAACTGACTCACGCGACGAGGTATACGAGGCGCGCTGAGCCTCTGCCGACGGGCCGGACGAGCCCTAGGGCCCATTGCTGGCGATGTCGAGAGCGACTTCGCAGGGTCGTCTGCCTTCTCCTGGCTCTGTTGCTAAGGTATTTTTCATGTGGTATACTACTCTCTGGTCGATTACGCACGCCGCCGGACGCAACCGAGGGTGCCCAGCTTGGGTTTCGGCTGCGGAGGAAGACGGCGGAGGAATTAACCGTGAAGGGAGGTGACGCTGGTGTCCGTAGTCACCATGAAGCAGCTGCTGGAGGCGGGAGTACATTTCGGTCACCAGACGCGCCGGTGGAACCCTAAGATGAAGCAATATATCTTCACCGAGCGCAACGGCATTTACATCGTGGACCTGCAAAAGACGGTCCGCATGCTAGAGGAGGCCTATGAATTCGTCCGCGACCTGGTCTTCAGGGGTGGTCGAATTTTATTTGTGGGGACCAAGAAACAGGCGCAGGAGACCATCGCCGAGGAAGCTACTCGGTGCGAGATGTACTACGTCAATCAGCGTTGGCTTGGTGGGATGCTGACCAACTTCGATACTATTAAGAAGCGCGTCGAGAGGCTTCTCGAGTTGGAGGAGATGGAGCAAGCCGGACACTTCGAGCGGCTTCCGAAGAAGGAAGTGAGTCGGCTCTTACATGAGAAGAATAAGCTTCAGAAGTACCTCACCGGCATCAAGGGCATGAAGGAGCTACCGGATGCCGTGTACATCGTCGATCCGCGCAAGGAGCGTATCGCGGTGGCTGAGGCACGGAAGCTGGACATCCCCATTGTGGCGATCGTGGATACGAACTGCGATCCGGACGATATCGACTACATCATTCCGGGCAACGATGATGCCATACGGGCAGTTCGCCTGTTGACCGCCAAGATCGCCGATGCTGTAATCGAGGGGAAACAGGGCGTCCAAGTAGTCGCTGAATGAAGAGAGGCGGCGGTTCTCGAGAGCCGCCGCCTTTTCGCAGAAAGGGGATGGGTATGGTAACGACGAAGATGGTAAAGGAACTGAGGGAGTTAACCGGCGCAGGGATCATGGACTGCAAGAGGGCCCTGCAGGAGTGTAACGGCGACCTCGAAGCTGCCAAGGAGTATCTGCGGAAGAAGGGCCTTGCGGCGGCCGAGAAGAAGGCCGGCCGGGTCGCGGCGGAAGGATTGGTGCACGCTTACATACACGCGCAGGGGCGGATCGGCGTCCTGATCGAGGTCAACTGCGAGACTGACTTCGTGGCCAAGACCGACGAATTCCGGTCTCTGGTACACGACCTGGCGATGCAGGTCGCGGCCATGGCGCCGGAATATCTGGACAAGGATTCGGTGCCGGCAGAGGTCCTGGAAAGGGAGAAGGAGATCCTCCGCGCCCAGGCCCGCGAGGAGGGCAAGCCGGACCACATCGTGGAGAGGATCGTAGCCGGCAGGCTGGACAAGTTCTTCGAGCGGGCGTGCTTGCTCGAACAGCCTTTCATCAAGGATGATGAGAAGAAGGTCGGGGACCTGGTGAAGGAGCACATCGCCAGCCTGGGTGAGAACATAGTGGTCAGGAGGTTCGCCCGGTTCGTCTTGGGCGAAGGCGTGGAAAAGGGCAATAACGACGAAAGCGCATAGGCTGAGGGTAAGAGGACCGTTGCGGGAGGCATGCGGCTTGGCCAGTGGAGAACGCGAGCAACCGAGATTCCGCAGAGTCGTGCTTAAGTTGAGTGGGGAGGTTCTCGCCGGTTCGGTCGGCTACGGGATAGATACAGAAGTAGTAGAGAGCATTGCCAGACAGATAAAGGACGTACAGGCCCTCGGAGTCCAGATCGGGATAGTGGTCGGGGGCGGTAACATCTGGCGGGGTGTTGCCGGTAGCGCCAAGGGCATGGATCGGGCCACGGCTGATTACATGGGCATGCTCGCCACGGTCATCAACGCCCTCGCCCTCCAGGACGCCCTCGAAAAGCTTGGCGTGGTAACGCGCGTTCAGACGGCGATTGAGATGAAGGAGGTAGCCGAACCGTATATCCGCCGTAGGGCGATCCGCCACCTGGAAAAGGGGAGGGTGGTCATTTTCGCGGCGGGTACCGGCAACCCGTACTTCTCCACCGACACAGCTGGGGCGCTAAGAGCGGCTGAGATAGAGGCGGATGCCCTGCTCAAGGGCACCAAGGAAGAGGGAGTCTACGACTCCGACCCCCGTACCAATCCAGAGGCGAGGAAACTGGATGAACTAGAGTACCTGGATCTCCTGAATAAAGGCCTGCGTATCATGGATTCCACGGCCACTTCTCTGTGTATGGACAATAACATACCCATCGTGGTGTTCGACGTCAACAGCTACGGGAACTTCCGGAGGGTTGTGATGGGAGAGAACATAGGTACTTTCGTAAGGGGGGATAGAGGTGATCGATGAGATCTTGAAGGAAACTGAAGAGCGCATGAAGAAGACCGTGGAGTTCTTCCGCAAGGAACTGGCCGGTATCCGGGCCGGGCGAGCTACACCAGCCCTTCTGGATAGGATCATGGTGGATTATTACGGGACGCAGACCCCGCTCAATCAGCTGGCCAATGTCAGCGCTCCGGAGCCACGACTGTTGGTGATTCAGCCCTATGACAAGACCGCCATCGGAGAGATCGAAAAGGCCATTATGAAGTCGGATCTCGGCATCACGCCCAACACCGACGGTAACATAATCCGCCTCACCATCCCGCAACTGACGGAGGAAAGGCGCCAGCAGCTGGTCAAAGTGGTCCGCAAGAAGGCTGAGGAGGAGAGGGTTGCCATCCGGAACGCCAGGCGCGACGCCAATGACCAGCTAAAGCGTCTGGAGCGGGACGGAGAGATCCCCGAAGACGACGCTCGGAGGGCTCAGGCCGAAGTTCAAGAGCTGACGGATAAGTATATCAAGGAGATCGATGAGCTCCTCGCGCAGAAGGAGCGCGATGTGATGGAGGTCTGATGCGTACCCCGTTGGACGTCATGGCGTTCACCCTTGAGGAGGCCCTGGTTCTACTGGAGGAGTCCGGGACCAGGCCCAGGCGGGTCCGGATCCTGCGGGCTCCGGGGCAGAAAGAGGCCACCGAAGGGGATATCAGGGTGGTAAGGTGTACTCAGGCGCCGGCGGGGTTGACCCTGTGGGTGAGCTTGCGACGAGAGCCGCGTTTTGGAGGGCAATAGGCTTTACCCTCAACCCCCTGACTCGAGCAGGGGGTTTTCGCCCAGCGGCCTTCTAGGAGAGGTGATGGGCCTTGGAGGCTGTGCCTCGACATATAGCGATTATCATGGACGGAAACGGCCGTTGGGCCGAGAAGCGGGGCCTTCCTCGGCTCGCAGGGCACCGAGCCGGGGTGGAGGCCCTGCGGGATGTGGTAGAGGCTTGCGGTGAGTGGGGAGTGAAGTACCTCACCCTATACGCCTTCTCCACTGAGAATTGGAAGCGGCCGCGCCGGGAGATCGACGGACTGATGCACCTGCTCGTGGAGTACCTGCGGCGGGAGCTCGATGAGCTCGACAAGAAGGACGTCAAGATCAGGGTGATCGGGCACCCCGAGGAGATCCCGTCCTACGCTTGGCGGGAGCTGGAGCGCGCCATAGCACGCACTCGTGATAACTCCGGTTTGGAGATCCTGTTGGCGCTCAATTACGGTGGACGTCGGGAGATCGCCGACGCCGCGAGGGCCATCGCCCGTCGTGTCCTGGAGGGCAGCTTGCGACCTGAGGAGATAGATGAGCGGTGCTTCGCGGAGCATCTGGAGACCCGCGGGGTCCCCGACCCTGAACTCGTTATACGCAGCGGCGGGGAGCTGCGGGTGTCCAACTTCCTACTTTGGCAGATCGCCTACGCGGAGCTATGGGTTACTCCTGTCCTTTGGCCTGACTTCAGACGGGAGCACCTGAGGCAGGCTATTGAGGACTTTTATGCCCGAGAAAGACGGTTCGGCGGCTTGCCGGGGGTAAGGGGTGAGCCGGATTGATCGCCAGGATCCTTGTGGCCCTCGTCGGTGCACCGTTGGTTCTGTTCATCGCCTACCTCGGAGGGTGGCCGCTTCTCTACCTGATGGCCTTCGTCGTGGCCTTGGCTGGGCTGGAATATGGTTCGTTGGTACGGGCGAGGACAGGGGCAAGAGGGACGTGGCTGGCTAGCGTTCTGAGCCTGGGCCTGTACTTAGCCGTTGTAGAGGATGCTCTAGTGCCCGCTGTCGCCTCGCTCCTCATAATCGGGGCCGTGTTGTTGGTTATCGAAGGGCGGCCTGAGGCCGTCGTTCCCGTATTGATCATTTCTTTCGGGGCCCTCTACATAGGATTACCTATGGCGTTGCTTTTTTCGTTGAGAGAGGGCGCGGATGGGTTTGGCTTGTTCCTCACGGTTTTGGCGATTACCTGGGGATACGACATAGGCGCGTACTTCGCAGGACTCTATGTTGGCAGACGGCCCTTGAGTCCGAGGCTAAGCCCTAAGAAGTCCTGGGAGGGCGTCGCCGGGGGGCTTTGCCTGTCTACTGTAGCCGGGGTCGCTGTCGGCACTGCGGCTGGCCTTGGGAGCGGCAGTGCCGCCCTGTTAGGCCTTGTGGGCGGCATCGCCGGGCAACTGGGAGACCTTTTCGAGTCAGGCCTCAAGCGGTGGGCGGGAGCTAAGGATTCTGGCAAAGTCTTGCCTGGGCACGGTGGAATTCTGGATAGAGTCGACGGGCTTCTGCTGGTTAGCCTGGTGGCCTATCTATCGGAGTGGGCAGGGGTTTTAGTTTCGAGGTGATGACCATGAGGCGCGTCCTCACTATGCTGCTCTACCTGTTGGCCTTTTTCGGGATCATCTACCTGGTGGTCAAGTACCTCGTGCCCTATTTCGCCCCCTTCCTCCTCGCGGTGGTCCTGGCCGTGCTGGTGGAGCCGATGGTACAGTTTCTGAGTTTTCGCGGACGGGTACCGCGAGGCGTGGCCGTCGGTGTGGCTCTGACCTTGATCCTAGCCGTAGCTGGAACCCTGACCTTCATTATCGCCTCCCGGCTTATTACGGAGATGCTGGAGTTGTCAAGGTCCATTCCGAAGTACTTCGAGACCAGCGGGGAAGTGGTTTCGTTAATCCGTTCCAAATGGGCGGAGTTAGTGGCCCTCCTTCCGGCAGATATGGCAGAGCGTCTGCCGGAGGAGATCACTTACGCCATTCAATCAGAATGGCGAGAGACATATGGCGCCCTGCGGAATATCACTAAGAGCGCCCTGGAGAGCCTAATCAATGCCTTCGGCATGCTTCCGAACCTCATGCTCACCGCCGTCGTGACTTTCGTCGCCACCTTCTTTCTGAGCAGGGACCGGGCCCTGATCAGCAACTTCGTCGCTGATTTCGTGCCCGAGCCCTTTATGGACCGCGTGAGCCGTCTCCGCTCTGAATTCCTGGATTCGACCGTCGGGTTCATCAAGGCCCAGCTGACCCTGATCAGCATTACCACTGTTCTGACCACTGTGGGCCTATACTTAGTCGGGTCCGACTACGCCCTTCTCTTGGGCCTTGTGGCGGGCATACTCGATCTCATCCCCCTCATCGGCCCCACAGTTATCTTCGTGCCGTGGGTACTTTACACTGTCCTGAGCGGAGATACCGTTTTCGCCCTCAAACTTCTGCTAGTATACGCTACCGTAGGAACGGTCCGGCAGGCGGCCGAGGCGAAGATCGTAGGGGAGAGGATAGGGGTTCACCCCTTTGCCACGCTCCTCTCGGTCTACCTGGGGCTCAAGCTCTTCGGGGTCTGGGGTTTTATCATCGGGCCGATGGTGGCGATTGTCCTGAAGGCCATGGTTCACGCGGGGTTTTTGCCCCTTACGCGAGGCACCACGAAGGGAGTCTGACGGTTGAAGAACGTAATAATACTGGGCAGCACGGGGAGCATCGGAAGGCAAGCGGTTGAAGTTATTGAGCAGAATCGGGACCGTTTCCGCGCGGTCGGACTGGCTGCGAGGCGGGACCTCGAGGTCATGTCGACGCAGATCAAGGCTCTGGCCCCCGCAGCGGTATGTCTGGTGGACGAGGAAGCGGCGGAGATGTTGAAACAGAGGCTTGGGGGTCGAGGCCCGCAGGTATACGCGGGCCATGACGGGCTCCTTGAGATGATCACCTCGGTAGGCGCGGACCTGGTCTTAGCCGCTATCGTCGGCATGGCCGGGCTAGAGCCCGTCATGCGGGCCCTCGATGCCGGAATGGATGTAGCGCTGGCCAACAAGGAGTCAATGGTCGTGGCGGGTGAGCTGCTAACGAGCCTCGCCCGTGCACGCGGCGCGCGCATCATACCTGTGGACAGCGAACACAGCGCTGTGTTCCAGTGTCTGCAGGGAAGCGATCCCGACGAAGTGGAACGCATTATCCTCACCGCCTCCGGTGGCCCCTTCCGAGATTTTTCGCTGGAGGAGCTCGCCGAGGTAACGGTCGACGACGCCCTTCGTCATCCCAACTGGCGTATGGGGGCGAAAATAACCGTTGATTCTGCTACCATGATGAATAAAGGTTTGGAGATAATAGAGGCGAGGTGGCTCTTTAACGTCGACTACGATAGGATAGATGTGGTGGTCCACCCTCAGAGCATCGTTCATTCCCTCGTGCAGTTTCGTGACGGAAGCGTGTTGGCGCAACTTGGATACCCTGATATGAAGCTACCTATTCTTTATGCTCTGGGGTTTCCCGAGAGGATCAGGACCGAATGGCCCCGCCTGGACCTGACCACGGTGAGCAAACTGGAATTCGAGGCGCCCGATGTGACACGGTTCCCCTGTCTGGCCCTGGCCAGACGGGCGGGTAAACTGGGGGCCAGCGCTCCGGCGGCGCTTAACGCGGCAAACGAGGTAGCGGTAGATTACTTTCTGCGCCGCCAGGTGAGGTTTATGGACATACCGCGGTTGGTGGAAGCGGTACTCGACAGGCACGACCTCGTGCCCATAAGAAACCTGGAGGATGCCCGCAGGGTCGATTCCTGGGCTCGACGGCAGGTGCGGGCCGTAGTTGGAGGAGGGCTTTAAGTGCAGACCTTCGTCATCTCCGTCCTGGTATTCGGGCTAATAATTCTCGTGCACGAATTCGGTCACTTCCTGGCCGCCAGGGCCTATGGGGTGAAGGTGTTAGAGTTCGCAATTGGCTTTGGCCCGCAGGTGTTGGCAGTGCGGCGGAGGGAGACCACCTATAGCCTGAGGGTAGTACCCCTGGGCGGGTTCGTGAGGCTGGCCGGCACGAACCCCGAAGAGGACGACATGAACGACCCGCGCGGGTTCAACAACCAGCCGGTCCTACGCCGTATGGGGATCATCTTCGCCGGGCCGCTGATGAACTTCCTGTTGGCGGTAGCACTGTTCAGTTACATCGCCTTCAGTTACGGGATAGCCACTCCCATAACCTCTACAACCAAGGTGGGCGACGTAATACCCGGTTATCCCGCAGCTGAAGCGGGGTTACAGGCTGGTGATACAATCTTACGCGTAAACGACGTCGAGGTCATCCTTTGGGACGACCTCGTACGCCTAATACAGAAGAGCCCAGGCCAACCGTTAGTGTTGACCGTCCTGCGCGATGGAGAGACCGTGGTGTTGACGGTAGTACCGGTGGAGAACCAGCAAGAGCCCGGCAAGGGGTTTATAGGCATTGCACCACCAGTTAACGTCACCAGGCCGGGCCTCCTGGGCGCGGTTGAAGCCGGAGCTAGGCGAACCATCGATGTCACCGTGGTCTGGATCCGCAGCCTAGTCCTCATGGTCTTGAACAGGATAGAGGCCGATATCGCGGGCCCAGTCGGCATCGGCCGCTTGGTGGGCCAAGCCCTGGAGATGGGGTTGGCCAATCTCCTCTACCTCGCTGGCGCGTTGAGCGCCAACATCGGGCTCTTCAACCTGCTGCCTATTCCGGCGCTGGACGGGAGCAGGCTGGTGTTCCTGGGAATCGAGGGCGTCAGGGGCAAGCCCATCGACCCGGAGAAGGAGAACTTCATCCACTTCGTTGGGTTCGTTCTTATGATGCTGCTGATCGTGGTCGTCACCTACCAGGACATCAATAAGTTAGGTCAGGGAGGTTAGCCCGTTGTCCCGGCCCATCAGAAGGAGAACGAGACAGGTTCGGGTCGGCCCGGTGCTCATTGGGGGGGATGCCCCCATCTCGGTACAGGGAATGATCAAGACGGATACGCGTGACATCCCCGCCAGCCTGGCTCAGATCGAGGAGCTAGCTCGCGCTGGTTGTCAGATCGTGCGTGTGGCGGTACCCGACGAGGCCGCCGCGAAGGCCCTGGCGGAATTGGTAAAAGGCTCGCCCCTTCCCGTCGTGGCCGACGTCCACTTCAGTTATCGACTGGCGCTGATGGCCGTCGAGGCGGGAGTGGCCAAACTCAGGATTAACCCGGGCAACATCGGTGCCCGTTGGAAGGTCAAGGAGGTGGCACGGGCGGCCAGGGAGAGGGGAATCCCCATAAGGATCGGTGTTAACTCCGGCTCGTTGGAGAGGGACCTTGCCGGGATGCCTACGGCTGAGGCGATGGTACAAAGCGCCCTCAGGCAAGTGGCGTTGCTCGAGGACTTGGGGTGCTCAGACCTGGTCGTCTCCCTCAAGGCCTCTGACGTTCCGACCATGGTCCAGGCCTACAGGGCTTTCGCGGTACGGAGTGACGTTCCTTTACATCTAGGGGTAACGGAAGCCGGTACGCGGTGGCGAGGTAGCATTAGATCCGCGGTAGGAATCGGGTCGTTGCTGCTGGACGGCATCGGGGATACCCTTCGCGTGTCCCTCACAGGGGAGACGGTAGAGGAGATACGCGTGGGCCGCGAGATCCTCGCGGCGGTCGGGCTCTTGGCCGAAGCTGTAACGGTGGTCGCATGTCCCACCTGTGGCCGATGTCAGGTGAATGTGGCGGAGATCGCCGCCGAGGTGGAGAGGCGAACCTCTCATCTGAAGGGCCCTTTGAAGGTGGCCGTTATGGGGTGTGCGGTCAACGGGCCGGGGGAAGCACGCGAGGCCGATGTCGGCGTTGCAGGAGGTCGGGGGGCGGCCGTGCTCTTCCGGCGAGGAGAACGCATTAGGAACCTCAAGGAGGAAGAGATAGTTGAGGCGTTGATGCAAGAGATAGAGGCCCTGTACCGTCGTTGACAGCGCCTGGCCGCCTTTGGTAGAATCTCACTCGCAAAGGCGATGATTGGAGGAATAGTAGGAGGGGTAGCTGCCCAGGGAGTCGGGGTCGGGACTGGAAGCCCCGACGCGGCAATTCCCCCCGAACCCGCCTCCGGAGCTGCCCTTTGGGCCGGCTCGTCCCACCGTTATCCGGGAGGTCCTTCGACGACCGCAGAGTGGGCCTGTGTGCCAAGGAGGGTGGTACCGCGGAATTGCCTTCCGTCCCTCGGGATGGAGGGTTTTTGTATGCGGGCACGGGCCGGCGTAAATCCAGTCTTACGGAAGATCGGGGAGGATGAGATAGGTGACCGAGAAGAAAGACGGTTTCGTAAAGGAGATCACTCCTAAGTCCGAGGATTTCTCCCAGTGGTACGTGGATGTCTGTAGGAAGGCCGACCTCATGGACTACGCCCCGGTGAAGGGGTGCATGGTGATCAAGCCGTACGGGTACAGCCTCTGGGAGAACATCAAGGAAGGATTAGACCGGCGAATCAAAGCCACCGGCCACGTAAACGCCTACTTCCCGCTCTTTATACCCGAGAGCTACCTGCAAAAGGAGGCCGAGCACGTAGAGGGCTTCGCGCCCGAGGTAGCCTGGGTTACCCATGGCGGAGCGGAAGAGCTCCACGAGCGGTTGGCAGTACGCCCCACTTCGGAGACCATCATCTGCGCCATGTACTCGCGCTGGATTCAGTCGTGGCGCGACCTGCCCGTCCTGATCAACCAGTGGGCCAATGTGGTGAGGTGGGAGAAGGCCACACGTCCTTTCCTCCGGACGACCGAATTCCTTTGGCAGGAGGGGCATACCGCCCACAGGACCGCGGAGGAGGCAGAGGAAGAGACCCTTCGCATGCTGGAAGTGTATCGCGATTTCGTGGAGACAGACCTGTCCATCCCGGTGGTAGTCGGCCGCAAGACTGAGGGGGAGAAGTTCGCCGGCGCCGTTCATACCTATACCATTGAAGCCCTCATGTCGGATGGAAGAGCCCTGCAAGCTGCCACATCCCACAACCTCGGGCAGCATTTCGCCAAGGTATTTGATATCACCTTCCTTGACCAAGACGACCAGTTGAAGCACGTCTGGCAGACCTCGTGGGGCATGACCACCCGCATAATCGGTGCGCTGATCATGGTTCACGGTGATGACCGCGGCTTGGTGTTACCTCCAAAGGTGGCTCCCATACAGGTCGTTATCGTCCCCATCGCACCACAGAAGGAGCGGGAGAGGGTTTTGGCTGAGGCCCGGGCTCTACAGCGAGAACTTGAGGAACACCTACGGACGCACCTGGATGACAGAGATGAATACACGCCTGGGTGGAAGTTCAACGAGTGGGAGATGCGCGGCGTACCGCTGCGCATAGAGATAGGGCCACGGGACATCGAGCGAGGGCAGGTGGTCCTGGTGAGGAGGGATGGCGGCGCGAAGACGCCCGTCTCTCGCAGCGGGCTCGTCGACGTGGTCAAGGGCTTTCTGGACGACATACAGAAGAGCCGGTGGCAGAAGGCTAAGCAGTTCATGGAGGAGAACACCAGGACCGCCGGCAGCGTGGATGAGCTCAAGGCCATCATGGAGGACAAGCGTGGCTTTGTCTTGGGAGGATGGTGCGGCGAGGGATCCTGTGAGGACGCGGTCAAGGAGGAGACTGGGGCGACTATCCGGTGCATTCCGTTGGCCGAGCCCGGCTGGAAGGGAGAAAAGTGCATCTGTTGCGGCGGACACGCTAGTCACACCGTATATTTCGCACGTGCCTACTGACCGCAGCAGGACACCGACGGCGTTACGAGGAATAGTTCTTTGAGCCCAGCTCGCGGGTGAGGGATCCACCTTGAAGGTTGCTGTGATCATTCCAGCTTACAATGAAGAACGAACCATTGGGGACGTCGTTAGGGTCTCTACGGCAACCTCGATAGTTGACGAGGTGATCGTGGTCAGCGATGGATCTACGGACTTGACCGCCAGCGTAGCCAGAGAGCACGGAGCGAGGGTAATTGAGCTACAGGAGAACCGGGGCAAGGGCGCCGCTATGAAGGTGGGGATAGACAACTGTTCCGCTGACATCATCGTCTTCCTCGACGCCGATCTACTCGGTCTTGAACCTCGTCACATAGAGGCCATGGTAAGGCCGGTGGTGTCCGGTGAGGCGGAGATGACGGTCGGCATCTTCGGCCACGGCAGGTTTATGACCGACCTCGGACAGATCGTGGCACCGTATCTCTCTGGTCAGAGGGCGGTCGAAAAGGACGTGCTCGAGGACCTGCCGGACTTAGAGGTAGCCCGCTTCGGCGTGGAAATCGCCCTGAACCGGCATGTCCGGACCTGCAGCATTAAGGTAAAGGAAGTTACTCTTGACAAGGTCACGCACTTGATGAAGGAAGAGAAATTGGGGTTCTGGCGTGGTCTGAGGGCGAGATTGAAGATGTACTGGGAGATCATAAAGTATCTTCAGAAAAGGAGAATGTAAGGGAGTCCTGAGTTCAGGGGGATGAAGGTAATGGCTGAGATCCCCGCCTGGGAAGTCGTTGTCAGATTGCTCCTCGCCACTCTGCTGGGGGGGCTGGTGGGCCTGGAGCGGGAAAGCGTCAACAGGCCCGCCGGTTTTCGCACCCATATCCTCGTGTGCGTGGGCTCAGCCCTTTTGATGATTACCTCCATCCAGGTGTTTCAGATGTTCGCGGGAGTCACCAATGCCGATCCTGCTCGAATCGCGGCTCAGGTGGTGAGCGGGATCGGCTTTCTCGGTGCGGGCACCATTCTGCGAGAGGGGGCGAATATCAGGGGGCTAACTACGGCCGCCAGCCTATGGGTCATTGCTGCCATCGGCTTGGCGGCCGGCGCGGGGTTGTACGGCGCGGCGGTGGGGGTGGCCTTCATCTCGCTGCTCACACTGGTAGTGCTCTCAAGGCTAGAAGCGGTGTTGATCAGCCGCCGAAGTTATAGTGTTATAAGGATTACCCTCTCAGACCGCCCCGGGCAGATAGGTCAGGTTGGGTCCACTCTGGGACGCTACGGGGTAAACATAAAGAACATCATTATGAAGCCCGGGAATGTCGCGGGAAGTATAGAAGTGGAGCTCCACGTGAGGTCCAGCGTGAAGACGGATATGACTGAGGTCTTGGAGCAACTTATGGCCCTGGACGGCGTCCATAGCGTGAGCAGAGACTGAAAGACCTAAACCCCTGTGAGAGCAATGTGTCGTCCCCCTCTGACTTCCCCGTCCACCGATGTATCTCCTCTGCTGCCGGGGCAGAACGCAAAGGGGGAGGGTGAAAGGTCGTAGTAATGTCCCGTGATCAAGTCGATTCGGGCGAGGAGTATGAACTCCACACCCAGCTGCCGAACCGTGCCCCGCATTCCCAAGATCAGAACCGTGCGCTGACGGCCATGATTGTGAACCCACCCGCTGGTATAGGTGCCATGGACGCCCTCACGAAGCCCGATGGCTACTTCAGGCCCGCCGCTTAGGCCTGTGGTCGGCGTTCTCTTTGTACCCCGTACTGCTAAGGCCGCGGTCCGTGGCTAGAGCTCGAGGTGACGGGCGGAATGTTCCTTGATGCCCCAGGACGGCACCAAGCACACCTCGGCCCGAGTGGCTGCCCCTGTGGACCTGCGATGTCGCAAGAGCACCTGGTACTCCAATTCGGTAGCTTTCTAGCTATGCCCTCCTTTAGGACGCACACCTGCATCGTACAAGTTGACCAGGCGGGGATGTGGGGCACTTCAGCACCATACTCATATGCTGGATGGCTCTCTCAGGGCGACGGTCCTTTCTTGGCTATCTGGTGGTAGGCTTCGTCGCAACCCCTTTGGTATTGCGGGTATGCCTTTGAAGGCCGTCCCTGAAGGTAAGCGGGGTATCTCCTCTTAAGCTTCATTGATCACGACCCAGGCAGCGAAAACCAGGGGTGGCAAAGCATTGGCCCTTCCTTCTAAGTGACTACTAGTAGTAGGGCTTATTCCTGTGCCCATATCTCCATACTGGCGTGTGAGACCCCATGCCCTTGAAGAGTTAGGTTCTCAAACTTCCGCCGAGGTACCCTCAAGAGCCATGTACGGTGAGCTGAGCAAAGATAAGGTGCTGCCCACCTTCGATTGGATTTTTCGCCAAGGCGTGATCGAATTCTTGAATCTCGGGCTTTGGTGAGCTCACGTCGAGTCCAGGATGCCTCAGAGCTGAAAGTAACGAAAATTCGGTAGGTAATAATAAGAAGTCGTCAGCTCATACCCGCGATAAGTTGGCTTTGAGGTTCGGAAAGGGGGCTAAAGGGTATGGGGCGCGAACGAATTCCTGTTCTGATGCTGGTACGGGACTTGCTAGGATAGCAAAGCGAAGGCTGCCGGTACTGACTCCTCCAGTAGGGGGCGGAGCGAGGAACATGATAGGGGGGATTTCACAGTGAAAGAGTTCATTAAGCCGATCAAACCCAAGTTAAGGCTGGAATTCCTCAGCGAGGAAGATGTGCATCGTATTCACGAGGCGGCCCTTACAGTGATGCAGGAGGCCGGAGTGCGGTTTCCGTCTCCGGAGGCCCTCGACATACTGCAAGCCCACGGTTGTGAGGTGGACTGGGAGACCGAGGTAGTTAAGATTCCACCCTCCGTCGTGGAGAAAGCTATGAAGACAGCACCGTCATCGTATACAATGGCGGCCAGAGATCCGGCAAAGGATTTCGTGCTGGACGGCGAGCACTGCTACCTGTCCACCGATGGGTATGGGAGCGAGGTCTATGATCTAGATAGCGGGCGGAAACGCCTTTCAACCAAGAGGGACATCTACGATTCAGCCAGGCTGGCCGATCGTTTAGAGGCCATCGCCTTCTACTATGGACCGATGATTAGCGCCGAGGACGTAGACCCGTCCGTACGACCCCTGCATGAGTTGCACGCAGCCTTGTTGGGTACTAGCAAGCACGTACAGACGGAAACAATCATCTCGGGCAAAATGGCGGAATACTGTGTGGAACTGGCCTCCATGGTGGTCGGTGGGAAGAACAAATTACGGGAACGTCCGATTTTTTCGGTCATGCAGTGTACTATGGACCCCCTCGAGCACGACCGCGGCGCACTCGAGGCCTCGTTGGTCGCCGCCCGCTACGGTATTCCAACCGGCTTCATGCCGGTGCCCATGTCCTGCACTACAGCGCCGGCTACCATGGCGGGAAACCTGGTGGTAACCCTTGTAGACGTCCTCAGTGCTTTGGTGCTCCTTCAGCTGGCGGAGCCAGGCGCTCCGGTCTTCTTCGCCGCTGCTCCGGCAACGATCGACTTGCGGACTGGCACCCACGCGGGTGGGAGCCCGGAGGACTGTATCATGGGCGGGGCTTTTAGCCAGATCTGCGATTATTATGATATACCAGTGTCCATAGGCATTATGGCCACCGGTTCGAAGCTTCCCGACTGGCAGGCGGCCGTGGACAACGTAATGTCCACCCTTGCCGCGGTCCTTGCTTGCCCAGATATGCTAACAGGTGCAGGTATATTAGCAGGTTCCAGGGTGCTCTCATATCAACAAGTAATTATGGATTGTGAAATCTATTCCATCGTCAAGAAGACGGTGGAGGGCATCGAGGTAAACGACGAAACTCTGGCGGTGTCGGTTATTCAAAAGGTGGGTCCTGGTGGGAACTACCTCGCCGAAAGACACACACTACGTCATTTGGGTGATCTCTGGCAACCGACGGTCGTAGACCGAACTGCATACAACGAATGGGAGGCGGCTGAACGGGCTGGAGCCTATGAGAAGGCCACGGAAATGGCCAGAGATATCTTGACCAACCACCAACCAGAGCCCTTGGAAGAAGGCCTAATAGAAGAGATGGACCGGTTAATCAGATCGGTGCAAGAGGAAGTCTCAAAGGCTAGCCGTTAGGCTCAACGGCACGAGGTTCAGCGCTAACTTCTTTAAGCTCAGTACGGGAGAGGCTACCCGCTGTTGAGGACCATTGATGAGCATCTAGGCCAGCAGCCCATGCGGGAGGGGACTGGAACTGGTAGTCACTGCCAAGGCGCGGGTGCTGATGAATCCCTTAGCGGGCTTAGGGTCAAGCGGCGATATCTTGTGAGACACAAGGGTTGGACAATGGGTAGAGGGGATCGTTGAGAGGGCGCACAAAGAGTCGCGCGCTACATTTCCGGGCCCTGCATCTGGAACGCAAGAGAGCTTTCTCAGACGGCGAAACAGCTTCGAGGCTATTGGGGGCTAGTTCCTTCATCACCTTGCCCGGCGTCCGAGCCGACACGGTGCCTTGTGGGGCGAGGAGGGTGCCGATCATCTGGCATGGCTGGCCGCCGTGGGCGCTGAGGTCCTGCGGACCTGTTACGCGGCTGGGGCATCCATTCCGGCCATGTCCTGAACCCTTTGCCGGCTGGCCCTGGCCTTGGATGAAGTAAGGGTCACGTGAACTGTCTTGAGTTGGCATAGAAGTGGCGTAATCAAGTTCATAAGCTCTCGGGGGTTTGCCTACCTTCTCTTTACACGGACCCTCCTGTGTCCAGCCTTGTAAAGGAGGGGCCTTTATGATATACTGAAACATAAGCCAGCTGCCGGCCCGTCGGTAGGGCTCGGGAGTGATATGTCGGACCTGGAGAGTGGGTTGATACCCACTCTTTTCATCGTGACCACTTCTTTTGGGGCGAGAATAGCGGATTTTGCGGCACGGAAGAATAGGCGCAGAACGCAGATGGGAAGGAGTGGTGGTGTTGGGATTCAAGGATGAGGTGAGGGATGCTGCCGAGAAGTTCGCGCGGGATCTGGGCTTGGAGATAGTTGATGTGGAGTTAGTCAAGGAGGGCGGCAGTAGAGTCTTGCGCGTCTTTGCCGATAAAGAAGGTGGGGTGAGCGCGGAGGATTTGGTGCCTCTGAACGAAAAGCTCTCCGAATGGCTCGACGGTACAGATGACTCCATTGGAGGTCAGTATTACTTGGAGGTCTCCTCTCCAGGCATTGATCGACCGCTACGCTCGAAGGAAGACTTCGTACGTTTCAGCGGGAATCGGGTGACGGTGAAGACCTACGCTCCCATAGACGGAAGGAAACAGTTCACCGGAATACTGCTGGGTTTGAGTCAGGAGCAGGTGAGGCTGGAAGTGGACGGGGAGGAGGTCCTCATCCCCTTTGAGAGCGTGGCCAGAGCGCGCCTGAACCCACTTATTTAGCGCTCATACCGGGTTTTCGAGGAGGAGAACTCATGAACGCCGATTTCTTGAGGGCACTGAGGGAAATCGAGAAGGAGAAGGGGATCTCCAGAGAGGTCCTCATTGAGGCCATTGAGGCCGCTATTATCTCCGCCTACCGTCGCAACTTCGGTACCGCCCAGAACGTCCAGGTAGACATTGATTGGGAGACGGGTAAGATGCGGGTATTGGCGAGGAAGGAGGTAGTGGAGGAGGTCACGGACGACAACCTGGAGATAGACGTGGAGCAGGCTCAGAAGTACCAGGAGGGGGCCCAGGCCGGCGACGTCGTGGAGGTGGAGGTAACCCCACGGGACTTCGGCCGCATAGCCGCCCAGACCGCCAAGCAGGTAGTGGTTCAGCGCATCCGCGAGGCGGAGAGAGGTATCATTTACGAGGAGTTTTCCAGCCGAGAGGGAGATATAGTAACCGGGATCGTTCAGCGAGCCCAGGGCCGAAACGTGATGATCGACCTCGGCAAGACAGAGGGTATATTACCCCCATCCGAGCAGATGCCGGGAGAACGCTATCGTCAAGGCGACAGGCTCAAGGTGTATATAGTCGAGGTTAGGCGCACCACTAAAGGCCCTCAGATTCTGGTATCAAGAACACATCCTGGCCTATTAAAGCGGCTGTTCGAACTCGAGGTGCCGGAGATCCACGATGGCACTGTGGAGATCAAGGGCATAGCCCGAGAGGCAGGGTCACGCTCGAAGATCGCCGTCTACTCAGAGGACCCGAACGTCGACGCGGTTGGCGCGTGTGTTGGGCCCAAGGGCATCAGGGTCCAGGCGGTAGTTAACGAACTCAAGGGTGAGAAGATAGATGTAGTCAAATGGGACGAGGAAATAGCCGCCTTTGTCGCCCAGGCCCTCAGTCCCGCTAAGGTGCTATCAGTGACTCCTAAGGAGGACGAGAAGGTCGCCGAGGTGGTCGTCCCAGACTACCAACTATCGCTGGCCATAGGCAAAGAAGGACAGAACGCCCGACTGGCGGCCAAGCTGACCGGTTGGAAGATCGATATTAGAAGCGAATCCCAGGCACGCGAGGAATTCGAGGAGACTCTTAAGGCTGACGACGGCACAGGTGAGGGCTTGGGGCTGGCGCACCTCCTTAAGCGCACTGCTCCCCTGCAGCGGGAGGGGTTCCTAATGCCGGAGGAAGAGGAACCCGAGGAGGCAGAGGACAGAGGTGAAGAGGAGGCCTGAGGAGCGTGAAGCGCAAGAGAGTTCCCATGAGGACCTGTGTTGGCTGCCGACGTACGGCATCCAAGAGGGAGCTATTACGCGTCGTCAGAACTCCTGACGGAGAGGTAGAAGTGGACCTCACCGGGAAGAAGTCCGGACGCGGCGCGTATCTATGCGGTGACCTGGAATGTCTCGAAGCCACGCGCAAAAAGGGGATCCTGGCGAGGGCGCTGAAGGTGGAGATTCCGGCGGATGTATTCGACAAATTGAAGGAGTTATGCACTGCGGAGGACGAGCCACACGAATGAGAGCGGGGTGACGGGAATTGGCCAATATGAAATTGCGGGTTTATGAGATAGCGAAAGAGCTTGGTGTCTCGAGCAGAGAGGTGCTGTGGGCCCTGAACCAGCTGGGCGTAGAGGTCAAGAACCATATGAGCACGGTGGACCCGGCCAAGGTCAGGGATATAAGACGCAAGCTCAGGATCTTCGCCGATGAACAGGAGGAGAAAGAGGCGCTGGCTCAGGAAGAGGAGGAGAAGAGGAAGAGGGCGCTGGAGAAAAAGGCGCAGAAGAGGGCTGAGCAGCGCGAGGAGAAGTCGAAGGCGAGGACCAAGGCGGAGCCGCCTAAGAGGAAGCCACCGACGAAGGATAGGGCCCCGAAACGGAGGAGACAGGACAGGAGAGAGATATCGGAAGAGCCGCGGAGATCAGTGCTCATCGACGGCCCCATCACCGTGCGTGGGTTGGCGGAGAAGCTCGAGGTCAGCCCTACCGAGGTTATTAAGAAACTCATGACGCTCGGCGTGATGGCTGCGGTACAGCAGGAAGTAGACCCCGATACCGCCGTACTGGTCGCGGCGGACTTTGGCTATGAGGTCAAGCAGGAGCTCAGCGAGGAGGCACAGTGGGAATCCGAAGTGTTGGGACAACAAGAGGCCACTCCGGAAAAAGAGCTGCCCCGCTGGCCGGTAGTCACCGTAATGGGGCACGTCGACCACGGAAAGACCTCCCTGTTGGATGCCATCAGGGAGACCGAGATCGCGGCCCGTGAGGTAGGCGGTATAACCCAGCACATAGGAGCTTCCACGGTCTCGGTAGACGGTAAGAAGATCGTGTTTCTGGACACGCCGGGCCATGAGGCCTTCACGGCCATGCGCGCACGGGGGGCCCAGGTGACGGATATAGCTGTGTTGGTAGTGGCAGCGGATGACGGTGTCATGCCTCAAACAATAGAGGCCATCAATCACGCCAAGGCTGCAGGAGTCCCGATATTGGTGGCCGTGAACAAGATCGATAAGCCCGAAGCCCGGCCCGATATGGTGAAGCAGCAGCTGTCTGAGCATGGACTGCTTCCTGAGGACTGGGGCGGCGATACTATCTTCGTCAACGTGTCCGCTACCACCCGGGAGGGGGTAGACGAGCTTCTGGAGATGATACTGCTCCTGGCCGAAATGCAGGAGCTCAAGGCCAACCCCGATGAGCCGGCGAGGGGGACGGTAATTGAGGCCCGACTGGATAAGGGCCGGGGACCCGTTGGTACGGTCATCATCAAGTCGGGCACCCTGAGGGTTGGGGATGCCTTCGTGAGTGGCACCAGTTTCGGCAGGGTCAGGGCGATGCTTAACGATAAGGGTCAGAGGCTCAAGGAGGCACCGCCGTCGACGGCCGTGGAGATCCTCGGCTTCTCGGACGTCCCCATCGCTGGGGATGAATTCGCCGTGGTCAAGGATGAGAAGGTAGCTCGGCAGGTCGCGGAGCGGCGCGGAGTTCGTAGACGGGATGCCGAGTTGCAGGCATCGCGTCGGGCTCGCCTTGACGAGATGTTCCGACGCTTGCAGGAGGGCCAGGGGAAGGAACTGAGGATTATTATCAAGGCCGACACCCACGGCACCGCTGAGGCCGTGGCGCAGGCCCTGAAGAGGATCGAGAGCAGGGAAGTAACTCTGGAAATTATCCACACCGGCGTAGGCGCTATAACCGAATCCGATGTCATGCTTGCCGCTGCCTCCGATGCGGTAATCATTGGCTTCAACGTCAGGCCAGATGCCGGCGGTCGCCGGGCGGCCGAGGCTGAAGGCGTCGATGTTCGCACGTACCGGGTGATCTACGAGGCCATTGAGGATGTCAAGAAAGCCTTAGAGGGTATGCTCGAACCCGAATACGTAGAACAGGTCATCGGCCGTGCCGAGGTCCGGGCCACCTTTAAGGTGCCCAAGGTGGGAACCGTCGCCGGTTGTTACGTCATCGAGGGCCGTGTCACCAGCCGTTCCAAGGTGAGGGTGGTAAGAGACGGAGTGGTGGTCCATGAAGGCAGCATCGCGTCCCTCAGACGGTTCAAAGACGACGTACGCGAAGTGACGCAGGGATTCGAATGCGGCATCGGGATAGAGAAATTCAACGACGTCAAGGAGGGCGACATCCTCGAATTCTTCGTGATACAGCAGGTAAACCGGGCTGGTTAACATATATGGTAATCGGCACATGTCTCTGTCGACTCAGGCTTGCCGGCTGTAGGTCGCTGAAGGATAAGAGACGGCTGGTAAGGCCACTGGTTCAAAAGCTACGGCAGAAGTTCCTGGTATCGGCCACCGAGGTCGACCTTCTCGACTGCCGTAACGAGGCGCTCATCGGCATGGCCTTAGTCTCGAACGACAGTCGCCATGTTATGGCCGTTCTGGAACGGGCCGTAATGTTCATTGACCGGGAACTGCCCGGGTTTCTCGTGGATTATCATGTCGAGGTCCTGTGAAGGGGGTGAGTCCCGTGAACTCAACGCGGCTCAGCCGAGTGGCTGAAGCCATAAAACAAGAGGTAAGCGATATCCTACAGAATGAAATCAAGGACCCCAGAATTGGTTTCGCCAGTGTGGTAGGGGTTGAAGTTTCCCGAGACCTGCGGCACGCGAAGGTTTACATCAGCGTGCTGGGAGACGAGAATACCAAGCGCGAGACACTAGCGGGGCTGGACAATGCTAGGGGCTTCGTGCGTAGCGAAATAGCGCGTCGGATTCGGCTGAGGCACGCCCCCGAGATCGTGTTCAAACTCGATGACTCTATCGAGCACGGGGCCAAGATAAACAAGTTGCTTAAGGACCTGCGTTACCGGGAGGGACCGTCGGGTGAAGGATGAAATCGTATCTGCTATTCGAAGTGCCGAGACCGCGCTGTTGCTGTTGCACGACAACCCGGACGGCGACACCATAGGGTCAGGCCTCGCCCTGTACGCAATCCTCTCTCGCATGGGAAAGCGAGCAATATTGTGTTGTAACGATCCGATACCAAAGACCTACCGCTTTCTGCCCGGATGGGATCAAATACGCAAGCCGGCCCCGGAGAGGGCTAGGCACGACCTCGCCATTTTCATCGACTGCTCCGATCCCGACAGGGCCCCGCAGTGCCTCGAGAGCTTGGCCCCGCACGGGAAGGTGCTCAACATCGACCACCATGGCACCAACACAGCCTATGGGGATATCAATTGGGTCGATCCGAGGGCCGCGGCCGTTGGTCAGATGATCTTTCACCTGATCGCGGCCCTCGATATGACGCCCACCCCGGACGAAGCCCTGTGCCTGTACGCCTCGATCGTCAGCGACACCGGCTCCTTTCGCTTCGACAACACTACTCCTGAGGCGCATGAGATAGCAGCAGCTCTGCTGCGCACTGGGATGGACGCCGGGCTGGTGCGCGAGCGGCTCTTCGAGAATCGGGAGCGCGGTGATATCCGTTTACTGGCGCTTGCCCTGAGAACCATGGAGATAACACGGGACGGCTCTATAGCGGTGATGAGCGTGACCCGGGACATCTGGGAGGAAGCGAGGGCAGAAGACCAGGCGATGGAAGGGTTGGTGAACTACGCGCGCAGTATCGCGGGGGTTAAGATAGCGTTGCTGTTACGGGAGGTGGAAGACAACAAGGTAAAGGTCGGCTTCCGCGCCCGGGGCAACTATGATGTCGGCGCGTTAGCCGCGCAATTCGGAGGTGGGGGCCACCCGGGAGCCGCCGGCGCCCTCCTTGAGGGCCCCTTGGCCGAGGTGAAAGCCCGAGTAATGGAGGCCGCCGGATCTCTGTTGGGCTGCTCTGACACCTCCCTGGTATCGCTCTGGGACTCGACCTTGGAGGAGTGAGGGTATGTCTGCAGCGATCAGTGGCTTCATCAACCTTCTAAAACCGCCTGGACTCACCTCCCATCGCGCCGTCGCCCACGTTAAAAGAGCATTCCCCCGCCGTACGAAGATTGGACACGCCGGCACCCTCGACCCCGATGTGCCGGGAGTCTTGGTTATCTGCGTCGGCAGAGCCACGAAATTGGCTCAATTCCTCATGGACGCTGACAAGGCCTACCGGGTGGAGATCACCTTCGGCCTGGCCACTGATACTGAGGATTGGACGGGGAGGCCGGTTGACGAGAAACCGGCCGACGGGCTCACCGAGAGCGAACTCCAACGGGCACTATCTAACTTCATCGGCACCATTGAGCAGGTCCCGCCCATGTATTCGGCGGTTCGCGTCGGCGGCAGGAGGTTGTACGAGCTCGCCAGGGAGGGAATGGAGGTGCCGCGGCAGTCGCGTTGGGCGGTCATAAAATCCATTGAGCTCCTGAGCTTCTGGCCTGGTCCGAGGGCAAGGGCCCTCTTAGACGTCACCTGCGGCAAGGGAACTTACATGCGAACGCTGTGCAAGGACATAGGCGAGCATCTGGGCCTCCCCGCCCATATGTCCTATCTCATCAGAAAACGGGTGGGCGTGCTCGACATTCACGACGCGCGGACCTTGGAGGAGGTAGAAGAGGGCGGCGATTCTGTTCTCATAGAACCCGCTGAGGCCCTCTCCCATCTGCCCGCCGTGCGAATTCCTCAGGAGCGTATCGAGGCGCTCCTGCACGGCGTACAGCCGTCTGTTACCTGGGGCCTTCAGGTTCCGAAGGGTGGGGAGGTCCTTCGGCTAGTGGATGAAAAGGGAGAGCTGTTGGCGCTGGCGAGACGGACGCATGACAGGTATCTAGAGTTAGTTAAAGTCATCGCGCGTCGAGGGGGATGAATATGCAGGTTTTTCGGGGCGGAAGGGTACCGAACTGGCACAACAGTCACGTAGCAGTGGGCGCCTTCGACGGCATGCACCTCGGGCATCAGGCCCTGATCGCCAAGACAGTCAGGGAGGCTAGAACTCAACGTAGGAAGGCTGTGGTCCTGACCTTCGATCCCCACCCGGAAGCCCTGCTCAGGGGACGAGCTCCGGCGGTACTCACGCCCGAACCGGAGAGGATAGAACGCATCGGCCAACTAGGCGTTGATGGCGTCGTCGTGTTCCCTTTCACCAGGCGTTTTGCGCAGTTATCAGCTGAGAGCTTTGTCCGCGAGGTTCTCGGCGGTCAGCTAAGAGCCGCAGCGGTGCACGTGGGCTTTAACTTCGTGTTCGGAAAGGGCGGGCAGGCGACCGTTTGGACCCTGAAGGAGCTGGGACAGAAGTGCGGGATAGAGGTTGACGTGTATCCACCGGTAGAGGTGGATGGGCAGGTGGTATCCAGCACGGCCATCAGGAGGCTCCTCGGCGAAGGGGAGGTCGAGCTCGCGGGACGTATGCTGGGCCGGGATTACGCTGTGGAGGGTCAGGTAGTCAGGGGCGAAGGACGCGGCCATACCCTTGGCTTTCCCACGGCCAACCTTCAGACTCAGACAGGTCTGTGCCTTCCGGCAACGGGCGTCTATGCCGGATGGGCGGAAATAGAGGGAGAGAGGTGGCCTGCGCTGGCCAACATCGGCGTACGCCCGACCTTTGGACAGGGCGAAAGGACTGTGGAGATACACCTTCTGGATTTCACGGGCGACCTGTATGGTGAAGTCCTGAGGTTCTCCTTCTCTCTCCGCCTAAGGGACGAGAGGGCTTTCGCCACGCCTGGGGAGCTCGTGCAGCAGATTAAGGAAGATGCTATGCTGGCCCGTGAGTTCCTTCAGAGGAGAGACGCGAGGACGAACGACCCCTTACTCATAGCCCGGCGTCTTGTTCGTGGAGAAAACACGGCAGGCCCCTCGGGCGCGCAAACCTCGAGGGTCAGTCGGCCAGACAAGGACTAGAATTTACAATTGGAAGAGTTATGTGATACAATGATAGCCGTGATACGAACC
>ENA-OSAI01000127-OSAI01000127.1-marine-sediment-metagenome-genome-assembly--contig:-NODE-127-length-46460-cov-14.261243_pt1 | contig 46460 bp, 35 predicted proteins | sample MGYA00237871_ERZ529316 | MGnify/ENA primary metagenome ERZ529316 (study PRJEB26369, sample SAMN03142814) | marine sediment metagenome | biome: marine; feature: borehole; material: sediment...
GCTGGGTTCAGAACGTCGTGAGACAGTTCGGTCCCTATCCGTCGCGGGCGCAGGATATTTGAGAGGAGCTGTCCCTAGTACGAGAGGACCGGGATGGACAGACCGCTGGTGTATCAGTTGTCCTGCCAGGGGCACAGCTGAGTAGCCATGTCTGGAGCGGATAAGCGCTGAAGGCATCTAAGCGCGAAGCCCACCTCAAGATGAGATATCCCATCCGGCACTCAATTGGGTATGCTAAACTCTTTATTCATCTCTATACTTAACATACCCAATTGAGTGCCGGGGTAAGACCCCAGGTAGATTACCTGGTAGATAGGCCGGAGGTGTAAGCACAGCAATGTGTTGAGCTGACCGGTACTAATAGGTCGAGGCCTTGACTTGACGAATACACTATGCGATTGCCAATGAACACATATTGTAGATGATATTGAAGTATCCGGTGACCATAGCGGAGGGGAAACACTGGTTTCCATTCCGAACACACAGGTTAAGCCCTCCAGCGCCGATGGTACTTGGGTGGAGACACCCTGGGAGAGTAGGTCGTTGCCGGATACTGTTTGTATATATATAAAACGTTCCTCAGTAGCTCAATGGTAGAGCACTCGGCTGTTAACCGAGTGGTTGCAGGTTCGAGTCCTGCCTGAGGAGCCATTTTTTTATGCCTAAAATATACTGAATATTCAATAAGCTTATACCCACACCAGAAGTAAACAGGAAAAATAAAAATCTCTCTTACTCCTATTCTGGGCTGATAATAAAACCCAACTTGCCTGCCCAAAGAGGAAATTTTTTCAAAAGAACTTGAATTTTTGTCTTCTGTTGCTATATATAATTATTAAGTGGTGTTAAATGGTGATTGTGCCATGGAAGGGGATGATGAAGATGAATATGGAGAATAAAGAAAGTCTGAAGGAGTACATGCTAAAGGAAATCGAGATAATTCGGACATCATAAAACGGATGGCTTTCAATTCGTTTATGATAAAAGGTTGGGCTATAACTCTTGTAGTTGTGGCTTTACTCTTAAAAGGGGCTGAGCATCAAGTTTGGATTACCTTTATCCCATTGTTAGTTTTTTGGTTCCTAGATGCTTATTTTTTGTGGCAAGAACGAATGTATAGAAAGTTGTATGAATGGGTTATCAACAACAGGCTGAAAACAGACGAATATTTATTTGATATGAATGCCTACAGATTTAAGAAGGAAATCCAGTCGATACCTCGGATTATGTTCTCTATCACCTTGGGGTGGTTCTACGGTTCTATAGCAGTTTTGGTCATAATTTGTGCTTTTGTAATGTTAATCACGAAAGGATGAGGTTAAAAGAAGGTGCCAGGCACGACAATTTGAATATTCAGAAAATATGGCCGCATTTTTCCCTCCTGCATTACATCTTCGTGAAACAAAATTGCGTGTTAGAAATATTATAATATAAAAAGCCAATGAGGTGTTGGATAAAAATGAATAGAAGAAAAACTTTTGGCCTGGCATTGAGCGGAGGGAGTTTAAGAGGAGCGGCTCACATAGGGGTTTTAAAAGTGCTGGAACAGGAAGGGCTAAGACCGGATTGTATAGCTGGAACCAGTGCTGGAGGTGTTATAGCAGGCCTTTATGCGTCCGGCCTGACATTAGATATGGTAGAATATAAAGCAAAGAGCATTAGAAAAGCTGATTATCTGGATGTTAATATCAATCCATTGGATATGATTTTCAGCAGCTTTTGCTGCAGAAATTTTTTAAAGATACCTTCGGGTATAATAAAAGGGAACTTAATAGAGAAAGCACTGGAGATATTAACCAATGGGAGAGGATTTAATAATTTACGACTACCTACCGCTATAATCAGTGTAGATATAAAAACAGGGGAGAAGGTAGTTTTCACCTCTAAAGAATTGATTCCAGAAACCAAATCGAAAGACACCGTGTATATAACCAATAGATCTCTGGCTGAAGCCATGAGAGCGAGCATCTCGATACCCGGAATTTTTGTTCCCAAAAAAATAGGGAACAGGTTGCTGGTGGATGGGGGAATAAAAGATAATGTTCCGGTAGAAATTCTTCGAAGAAACAATGTAGATATAGTGGTAGCGGTAGATTTAAAATTTGCCAGTCAAAGGGATGAGGAAATCGATAACCTGATTGAGATATTGATACAGACAACAGATATTATGGGGCAGGAAATATCCAATCTCAAAATAGAGCTGTTTGCCGATATGGTCATAGATCCTGGAATATATGATGTAAATCTAACGGATATCCATATGATTCCCGAGTGCATAAAGAAAGGTGCAGAAGCAACGCAACAGGCCTTACCCAAATTGAAAGCCCTATTATTGGATAATTGAAAAGGGTCAAAGTTTCTGATATAATTTAAATACAACTGAATATACTGCTCCGATTCCAGTTATCCTTGCTAGGAGGATAGCTGGAACGTCAGGGTATATCGGGTAACTGATATGCCTCCCGTATTGGAAAGGAGCTGTATTGACTTTAAAAAACTAGGGCAGTATAGCTTTAGTTTTGTTTTTTTATAAGGCGCTTTCTTTCCTGTAGGGAGGGAGAGTGTCTTTTTGTATTATTAAAAAAATCTTGAAAAAAAGGGGATGGTAATTTCAATCAAAAAATCAGTTTCCTTTAATGCATTAACTTACTTATAAATAAAGAAAGGAGATTTACTAAGGATGAAGAAATTACTATGCGTAGTGCTGATGCTGTTATTAGGGGTTTTTGTTTTTGCAGGATGTTCCCAATCTTCTCCTCAAGTTGATACCGATGAACCTGTTGACAGAGAAATTATACTGGCTACCACCACTTCCACCTATGACAGCGGGCTTTTGGATAAGCTGATTCCGATCTTCGAGGGAAAGACGGGGTATAGGGTTAAACCCATTGCAGTGGGTACAGGTAAAGCCCTGGCTATGGGAAACAAGGGGGATGCTGATGTGCTGCTTGTCCATGCCCCTGAAGCAGAAATGGAACTTGTAAAAAAGGGTTCTGTTATAAACAGACAGCTGGTGATGCACAATGATTTTGTAATAACCGGCCCCTCAAAAGACCCGGCAGGGATTGGCGGCATGAGTGAGGCAGTAAAAGCCTTCAAAAAAATCGCTGCCTCCAAAAGCCTGTTTATTTCAAGAGGTGATGATTCAGGAACACACAAAAAAGAAAAGAAAATATGGTCAGCAGCGGGTGTTTCACCTCAAGGAGAGAAATGGTATCAGGAAACGGGAACTGGTATGGGCCAGACTCTGAAAATAGCTTCCGAAAAACAGGGGTATGTGTTAACAGATAGAGCCACTTATCTCGCTTTAAAGAATAATCTTGATTTGGAGATACTGGTTCAAAACCATCCGATGCTTTTAAACATATACCACGTTATGCAGGTTAACCCGGAAAAGTTTGAGAACATTAATGCTGATGGTGCAAAAGCCTTTGTTGATTTTATGCTTGATGCTGAAACACAAAAAATTATAGGTGAGTTTGGAAAGGATAAGTATGGAGAACCACTGTTTTTCCCGGATGCTGGCAAAAAGGAAGAAGATCTAAAATGAGAGAGGTTTTTTGTATATGAATGCTATTTTAGATGGGTTCAAAACTGCCTTTGTGCTTTTAATTTCTGGGGATAAAGAAGTGATACAGATAACCTGGCTTACATTAAAAGTGTGTGGAACAGCCACATTGTTGAGCGTGTTGATAGGGCTGCCCACAGGGATATTTCTGGCTTTACATGATTTCCCCCTTAAAAAAATAGTTGTAACCATTGTGAATACGGGTATGGGCCTACCTCCTGTGGTGGTGGGTCTGTGGGTTGCTCTTCTTCTGTGGAGGTCGGGCCCCTTCGGTTTTTTAAACATTATATACACCCCTACAGCTATTGTAATAGCCCAGGCTGTTATAGCATCACCTATTGTAACTGGCCTTTCAATGGCTGCAATTCAACAATTAGATCCCAACCTTCCCATTCAATTGAAAGCCCTGGGGGCTTCAAACCTGCAGACTGTATGTATACTGTTAAAAGAAGCCAGGCTTTCCCTTTTAGCAGCTGTGATTGCCGGTTTTGGTGGAGTAATATCTGAAGTGGGTGCTGCATTAATGGTAGGGGGAAATATCAAGGGATATTCCAGGGTTTTAACTACAGCTATCAGACTGCATGTATCCAGAGGAGAGTTCGGGTATGCTATTGCCCTCAGTATAATATTGATGCTGCTGTCTTTTACCATCACATATATTTTGACCAGAGTTCAACAAAGGAGGACAATCATTGATTGAGGTTCTCAGGCTGGAGAAAATAAAAATCAACAAATCAAAAAACACCATATTGGATATTCCGGATTTTAAAGTATTCCAGGGAGAGAGAGTGGCGATTATTGGCCCCAATGGTGCTGGTAAAACTACCCTTTTAAAGGTTCTGGCTTTTCTTGAAGAACCCTGTGAGGGGGAAAGATATTTTTGTGGAGAAAAGATTGCCAACGGAAAAAGACAATTGTGGATACGAAGGAAGATGGCAGCTGTTTTTCAAAACCCCCTTTTATTAGACATGAGTGTGTATGATAACGTTGCCCTGGGATTGTATTTCCGGAAGTTTCCTGAACATGATGTTAAAACAAAAGTTGGATACTGGTTAAGAACACTGGGTATTTATAATTTGAGAAACCAGAATGCTCGGGACCTGTCTGGAGGGGAAGCCCAGCGAGTTTCCATTGCAAGAGCATTGTGTGTGGAACCAGAGATTCTGTTTTTGGATGAACCCTTTTCATACCTGGATGCTCCTACCCGTGAAAATTTGCTGGTAGAGTTAAAAACGATTGTAGATGAAAGGCAAATTACCACTGTATTTGTGACACATGATTTCACAGAGATACCATATCTGGCAACTAAAACATGTGTAATGTTAAACGGTAAAATTGTTCAGGCAGGAATGCCAGAACAAGTTTTATACAAACCATCATCTGCCAGGGTAGCAAAATTTTTGGGTATCGAAAACATTTATGAAGGCAGAGTAATGGCTTCCACCGGAGATTTTTCAGAGATTCTGGTAGACAATTTGTTGATGAAAGTCAAAGGAAGGTGTGAGATTGGTAGAAGTGTCAAAATATGCATAAGGTCTGAAACAATATTGATCAATGAGGAGGTGAATAAAAGCAATGTTTTTAAAGGAGAAGTTAAAGAAGTATATTACAAAGGGAGTTACAATAAACTCGATGTAGATATAGGTATAAGAATCAAGGTTAGCACAACTAAGAATATAGAAAAGGGTCAAAAGCTCACTGTTGCTATTCCGGAAGATAAAATACATGTTATTAATTGAGGGGCAATTATAATATTTTTTTGAAAACAGATTCTATCACTTTAACGAGCTCAGAAAGCTCTATGCCCAGGACTTGCACTATGCTCAACACAAAACCGACTACAAGCAGGGCGGTAAACACCCTCAGCTCCCGCCACATCTTTTTCCGCGCAAGCACAGGTGCTTCAAAGGCAACAATAAGAAAAAAACCCAGGAGCAATAAGACTATCACGAGGTATCCCCCCTTAAGGCTTGGTTGTAGGTCCCGAGATCATGCCTAGCCGCCGGATTTTAGCCTCGATCGATATCTTAACAGGTAACTCGGGGAACTCTTCATCCCATTTATACTCTATCTTCTGCCACAATTTAGGGAATTTACGGTTAACTGCTTGGCCGAAACCGAATATATCCACCTGGTAGTTCCTCTGGGCTTTGTTCAGAGCAGCTATAACTTCCGCCTTGATAGCCTGTGCAAACCTCTGATTTAGTGCCCCGATAATCTCCGGCCTGGATAGGTCATCCCGGCACATCTGTTCCAACACATCACCTTCGGCTTTTATCTGTACAGCCAGGGTTAGCTCCCCGTCAACAAGTTGAGGTTTGATACTGGTAGATGACCTTGTTGACATTATACTAACGTTTTTTTCTTCGCAAACAGGGCACTTAACCGTAAAAATTCCGGTTACCTTTTTGCCTTTCAAAAACAGAAATCCTCTTGTTTCAGCCTCATCCAGCCAGCCAATGAGCTTATCATCCCTGAACACAGCCGTTCCCGTCAGTTTGGGTTGCTTTTTGGTATTCTTTTCATCCTTGAGTTCTACCAACTCAATGCTCGATGTAGTTGGATGAATACCTCTTGATGTCAACATCTCGTAAATATCCCGCAGGTCGGAAACAGCAGCCTTTGAATGCCTAAACAGACGAACTAACAGACCGGAATAGACCTGCCCGGAAGTTTTTTCAAGGCCGGGTTCAGCTTCAAGAAGTTCTCTTGCTTCCCCTCTCACCACCACTATGCCCATTCTTCTACGGAGGTCACGGCGACGGTCAACAAAATCTATAACAGGAGCAATTCCCTCCCTGGCAAGCTCTTCACCGATAATTATAGCTCTTGTGTGTGCCCAGAAAAGCTCACGGGATACGTGCATGGCCAGGTTCTGTTGAGCATCGCAGATGCTATCGCCTGTGCTGGCGGTAACCCAAACGGCCTTTTTTGTAACGCGTCCGCCCTCCGCTGTGCCACCTACCATCTCTTCAGGCCTGGCTAACTGTACAGTTATCCGAACTTTGCCCTCTTCTTTTGCTTTATCCAGCCCGATAAGGAGTACTACTGCAAGGTCTTCGATTTCAACCCTGTTCCAACACCCTGAATTAGTTAATGATAACACAAGTATCAAAAAAACAGCAATTCGTTTTTTCAATCTTATAGATCACCTCTTTCCCTGTCGCCGGAGCATTGCCACAACGAGAAGCAACGCAGGTATTCCAAGCTGAATTGATAGAGCATATGGTCCCCAAACTTTTGCGATAAAGTTTACCAATTCAGTGATGTTGTCAAACAGGAGCACGGAAAGAGCACTTATAATTGTAGCCACGGGTAGAGTAATGGGCTTGTAATCACGGAGATTGAGCCATTGAGCAATAGCCAGACAGGTTATATAGTAAAATAAGGTGATTTTGATGAATACACTGCCGATCCAAAAAATCATGAAAAACGGGTCCAGATGCTCTAAAAATCCCGCTATGCTGATATACCTGACCAGATTAAAGGTGGGAAACAAAGTGCGTGCCGCCACTTCAGCTCCAAACACAGCTACAGTCAAAACCTCCGCCAGGAAAAGGAAAAAACCTACAACCAGCAATGCCAGGCTGCCGGCCCTTCTGCCCTCATGGATTCGATTTAGATAAGGCAGTAAAAAGGCCAGAACTACTATTTCTCCCTGCCATCCGGCTGGTATGATAGTTCCCTTTAACACAGGAGAAATACCCCGTTCGAGCATGGGCATCAGTCTGGTAAAATCCGCATCCTTAACTACTAGAATAGTCACTATTATTATCAAAAAAAATATAACCGGGAAGAACACTTCATTAGTCCTGGCTATGACCTCGATCCCTCCACGCAATACAAATGCTGACAGCAGCACGAATGTTAGTATAAACACCATCAGAGGGGTTTTCGGCATAAAGGATACAACCATAAACTCAGCGAATTCCCTGACTACTATCGCGCTCATATGCAAGAAAAACCAAATAAAAACTAACCCGACTATCTTTCCGAGAAATCTGCCCAATATGATCTCGCTGTATTCAACGATTGTCTGCTGCGGGAACCTCAATCCCAGGGTGCTTACCACCAACACAACGAGCAGCCCGACAAAGGTGGCAAAAATCGCAGAAAGCCAGCCGTCTTGTTTGGCTTCGGCGACAACAATAGACGGAAGGAAGAGAATAGCTGTTGAAAGTATAGTTGTTATGAGCAGCCACAGGAGCTGTCGGCTCGAAATTTTACCGCCTTCAATCATCGTGATCCCGCCTTTCGTGAACCGGTTCGTTTTCCTCATCAGCAAAATACCGCGGCATAAGAAAATAATCCTGCCTGATGGGTTCATTGTGGCCTATAAGCCGGGGCCTCTTGAACATGGCCCACCACGGTGCTCTTAAAAATACATCTTTCAGGTCGCGCACATTAAATGGGGCAATAGGGGAAAGATAAGGTACACCAAACGACCTTAAAGACACCACATGAGCTATAATAGCAATAACCGCCAGCATTACACCATATAGCCCGAGTACCGTACTAAGAACCATCACACCGAACCTGAGAAACCTCATAGTAATGGAAGCGGTATATCCCGATATTGCATAGGAAGCAATACCTGTAAAAGCAACCACAACGACCATCGGAGCCCCCACGAGCCCTGCCCGCACGGCCGCATCGCCGATGATGACACCACCGATAATGCTGATAGCAGGTCCGATGGGACGGGGCAGCCGGATCCCCGCCTCACGCAGCACCTCGAAAGATAACTCCATGATGAATGCCTCTACTATTGCAGGAAAGGGCACCCCTTCCCTTGCCGCCGAGATACTGAGCAAAAGCACTGTAGGAAGCATCTCCTGATGGTGGGTAGTTATCGCCACATAAAACGAAGGCAGCAGCAGAGCGGAAAGCAAAGCCGCAATCCTCAATAATCTAATAAGAGAACCCATCGGGTACCTTTCATAATAATCCTCTACCGCCTGTATCCATTCAGCAAAAACGCTGGGTACCAGCAGGGCGAACGGGGTGTTGTCAATTAGGATACCGACCCGACCTTCAAATATCCCTCCGGCCAGTTTGTCGGGGCGTTCTGTCCTGTAAACAGTGCTGAAAAGTGAAAATGGAGCATCTTCAATAAGCTCTTCTATGTAGGCGCTTTCCAGGATGTGATCAACATCTATTCTCCTCAACCTTCTCCTGACCTCTTCTACAACCTTTTCATCGGCAATTCCTTTAATATAAGCGATTTCTATGTCTGTCCGGCTGAGTCTTCCTATTTTAAAGGCCTCGATCCTAAGGAGCGGGGTTTTGATCCGTCTCCTGAGTAGTGCGGTGTTGTCACGCAGGTTTTCGGTAAAACCATCCCTTGGCCCCCTTACAACAGATTCACTGGCAGGTTCCTCTACATTTCTGCTTTTCCAGCCCCTCGTTGAAACCACCAGCCCCACAGCAGAACCGTCCACCAGGATAGCTGTATCTCCTGACAAGACCGAGTCAAAAAAATCTGCAAGGCTCTTTACGTTTCTAACATCAGATGCAGGCAGCATAGATTCTGTGATGCTTTCTAGTATGTGTTTCCTTTTGAGATTTTCCTTACTCTCCACCATCTGTACTTCCAGCATAAGAGCCTTCATCACATCATCATTTACCAGTAACTTATCAACCAGGCCGTCAATATAGATGATCGCTGCCGAAATTTCTTGTTTTAATCCTATTCGGCACGACCTGATAACCAAATCGGGGCTGTCGCCGAGAATCTGTTTTATCCGGTGCAGGTTGGCCTCAAGGTCGGCAGTCAAATCGAGATTTTCTATGTTTTCCAGCAGGCAGGGTTCATCATTACATCCCTTGCTGGATTCTGTTTTTATGAGCCGAGATAACAGCTTACCAAAAACTTTGCGTATCATTGCTGCATAGCTCCTTTCCTAATATAAGAATTTCCATTGCTGTCAAGAATTATGCACATCGTTGTATCTTTATTTCACCTGAAACAATCAGTGCTGGCCTGACCGAAATTGTATTCTCAAAGGCCGGCCTCGATTATAAAAAGCTGCTGACTAAAAGGTGCAGCCATAAAAAATTTTAAAAAAGTTTATTAAAAAAGCAGGAATTTAACAGCTGTATGTAGAATAGTTATATCGAATTAAGAAATGTTTTTCTGTTTATCAATTTGTAAGCGGTTACACAGCAAAGAAGGGATATACGATGCCTGCAACAATCTATGATGTTGCCAAAAAAGCAGGAGTTTCAATAGCTACGGTTTCCAGGGTCCTGAATAAAAAGGATAACGTGAGTGAGGAGACGAAACAGAGAGTAATGGATGCGATTGAAGAACTTAATTATGTACCAAACATGATAGCTTCTGCTTTGATGACTAAAAAAATGTCTACCTTAAGCCTGTTGATTCCTGATGTAATAAACCCGTTTTTTTCTGAAATAGCAAGAGGTGTTGAAGATGCAGCCAACAATTACAACTATAATGTGATTGTTTGCAATACTGACTACGATTTAAAAAAAGAAGCCGTATACCTAAATCTTTTAAAACAAAAAAGTGTTGATGGTTTTATTGTCGCATCGGCCATTTATAACGATAAAAATGTCTATGATTTAATTAAGCAGGATTATCCATTGGTTTTACTGGGGAGAGAAATTGATGGGATTGAAAAAAACACCAGAACTGATGTGATTGTCTCGAATGATATTTGTGGGGGGTATCAGGCTACAAAGCATTTAATAGAATTGGGCCATAGAAAAATAGATTTAATTTTGGGGCCAAAGGAAATTAAGGTTAACCGGGACCGAGAAAAAGGATACAGAAAGGCTTTGCGGGATCATGGTATTGCGGTAGATAAAAACAGAATTCATAATGGCAGGTTTAAAATTGAATTTGGATGTTCAAAAGCCCTCGAAATATTACGAAAGAAGGAACAGCCAACTGCCATATTTGCGGGCAATGATATCATAGCTATTGGTGTGTTGAGAGCTGCTAAATCCCTTGGGTATGATGTTCCCGGAGATCTTTCGGTGGTTGGTTATGACAACACCATTCTTGCAGAGATCGCTGACCCTCCATTAACAACAATCAATCAACAAATGTATAAAATGGGATACATGGCTGCAGAGATGCTGATCAAGAGATTGAAAGGAGATAAAAAACCAGCTCAAAGAGTAATTTTTGAAACAAAACTTGTTGTAAGAAAATCTACTGCCAAACCCAGGTAGTTTACTTGTGGCAATTATGTAAGCGGTTACATGAACTGGGCAATACTGGGTTAAAAATTATCGCAAGGAAGGGGGGGATAAAACAGGTTGCCAGGTGAAGCATAAAGGGGGGAAATGATGTATAGGGTTTTGAGAGAGTTGTAGGGGTTTTAAATTAAAAAACTTTAAATTAAGGGGGCACAAACTGTGAACATTAAAAAGATCTTTGTTGTAATGCTGATTATGGTATTAAGCATAAGCCTGCTGGTAGGATGCAGCAAACCAGCATCACAGGATCAGGCAAAAGAAGATGGTAAGGATAAGAAGGTTATCGGTGTGTTGTTATGTGATTTTAGTGACCAGTTTCAGGTTTATATGAAAACGGGAATGGAAGAAGCTGCAAGCAAGCTGGGTGATGAGTTTGAAGTGATCTTCTATGATGCCAAGTACGATGCTAATGAACAGTTAAAACAGGCAGAAAACCTTATTACACAAGGAGTAGATGCTATTGTTTTGATGGCAGTTGATAGGGAAGCGGCAAAACCCATGGTACAATCCATACATGATGCTGGTATACCCCTTGTAAGTGTAAATAGAATGCTTGCAAACCAGGAATTGGCAGTTTCATATGTTGGATCTGATGACATACAAGCTGGTGAAATTCAAATGAAAGCTATGGCAGAAGCTCTGGGTGGAAAAGGTAATATTGTTGTTCTTCACGGTTCATATGGCCATGAACCCGAGATAAGAAGACAGCAGGGTTATATGAATATATTGAAAGATTATCCTGACATAAAAATTGTAGCTGAAGATACTGGTGATTGGTACAGAGACAAAGGAATGGAAGTAATGGAGAACTGGTTAGCATCAGGTATGAAAATTGATGGTGTTGCTGCCCATAATGATGAAATGGCAATTGGTGCAGCAATAGCAATTGAAGATGCGGGTTTAACTGGCAAAATTGTAGTATCGGGAATTGATGCAACTCCTGAAGCAATAGAATTTGTAAAGAGCGGTAAAATGAACTTCACCGTATTCCAGGATGCGAAAGGCCAGGGCAGGAAATCAATAGAAGTTGCAGCAAAAGCAGCTAAGGGAGAAAAGGTAGAAAAAGAATACATGATCCCATTTGAATTGGTATCTCCGGATAAAGCTGATGAATATCGCAAAAGGTATCAATAAGGCCAGGTAATTATATAATTAATAGAATGGGTACCAATCAATTGATTGGTGCCCATTCTAAAGAAATATAAAGTGGGGTAATAGGGTTATGAGCAATAAATATATTTTAGAAATGGATAGCATAAGCAAAGAATTTCCTGGTGTTAAGGCATTAAACAATGTACAATTTAGAGTTAAAAAAGGAACAGTGCATGCATTGATGGGAGAAAATGGTGCCGGGAAATCGACCCTGATGAAGATTTTGAATGGTATGTATTCTCCGGATTCTGGAGTAATAAAATTCAAAGATAAAGAAATTAAATTGCGTTCACCTTATGATGCGATAATGATGGGTATTTCTATGATTCACCAGGAATTAAGTCCAGTTCCACACATGACTATCGCTGAAAACATCTTTTTGGGTAGAGAACCTTCGATTGGGAAGACGGGAATTGTCAAAGATAGAGAAATGGAAGAAAAAACAAGAAAACTGTTAGAGGATTTGGATATAAGGCTGGATCCCAGGACAAAAATGAAAGACCTGACCATTGCCAATATGCAAATGGTAGAAATAGCCAAAGCTATTTCATATAATTCTGAGTTGATAATTATGGATGAACCCACATCAGCCATCTCAGAAAAGGAAGTTGATCACTTATTTAAAATCATACGTTCATTGAAAGAAAAAGGTGTATCAATCATTTTTATTTCCCACAAACTCGATGAAATTTTTAAAATTGCAGATGAGGTTACCGTTTTAAGAGATGGAGAATATATAGCTACTGAACCAATAGAAAACATTACAAAAGAGAAACTAATTGAAATGATGGTAGGCAGAGAATTAAAACACATGTTTCCAAAAGAAGAGGCAGAGATAGGAGAAGTTATATTCGAAGTTAAAAATTTCACTAAAAAAGGGGTATTCTATGATATAAATTTCAAAGTCCGCAGGGGTGAAATATTAGGAATTGCAGGTTTAATGGGTGCAGGGCGGACAGAAGTAGTAGAGAGCATTTTTGGAATTAATAAACCAGACACAGGAGAAGTTTATGTAAAAGGGAAAAAAGTTAGAATAAACTCTCCAGCAGATGCAATTAAAAACAAAATTGGGCTTATAACTGAAGACAGAAAATTAACAGGTTTGTTCCTCCCCCTTTCTGTGAGAGATAATATAATTATGGCAAGTGTTGACAGGTATACAAAAGGTGAGTTTATAGAAGGGAAAAAGGTTGATGATGCTTGCGAGACAATGAGGAAACGACTGAAGATAAAAACACCGAGCTTAGATCAGATTATAAAGTTTCTCAGTGGGGGTAACCAGCAAAAGGTTTTAATAGCAAGATGGTTGTTGACTTATCCTGATATATTGATTCTTGATGAACCTACAAGGGGAATTGATGTGGGTGCAAAAGCTGAAATTCATAAGCTTATGGTTAAAATGGCTCAGCAGGGGAAAGCGGTTGTTATGATTTCTTCTGAATTGCCGGAGATTTTGGGGATGAGTGATAGAGTTATAGTAATGCATGAAGGCAGGATTACCGGGGAATTATCTCGGGGTGAAGCGACCCAGGATAAAATAATGATGTATGCAACAGGATTGGCTAAAAACATCTAAGAAAATTTATGACAAAACAATGCAAAAAAGAAGTTAGGAGTGAGCAGCATAATGGGGAAAGGGAGTTTAGATGTACAGCAAAAGAATAAAGCAAAGAAATCGGGAATCTCGAAAAGGAAAGTTAAATTGAATTTGCAGCGTTATGGGATGGCCCTTGTTTTTCTGGTTATGGTTGTTTTGATGTCGATACTTTCTCCCTATTTTTTAGAACCTCGAAATTTGTTAAACGTGGTTAGGCAGATTTCTATCATTGCTATAGTAGCCTTTGGTGTTACAATGATTATTATTACCACGGGGATAGATTTGTCCTCGGGTTCTGTTATAGCCCTTGTATCAGTTGTATCAGCCAGTTTTGCCCATCCGAATGGGTACCCTCTATTCGTTCCTATTTTATTAGGGCTTTTCGTAGGTGCATTGACTGGTTTGATTAATGGAGTTCTTGTAGCTAAAGGGAAATTACCCGCATTTATTGCAACACTAGGCATGATGATTGCAGCAAGGGGTTTAGCATTGATATACAGTGATGGGCGTCCAATTACTGGTTTTTCACAGGCCTTTAACTTCATTGGGCGAGGCTATTTATTCAACATACCCTTTCCAATTTATATACTGGCACTGGCAGCAATTGCTTCACATGTTATTTTAAAACATACAAAGTTTGGTAAGTATATATATGCAATTGGTGGCAATGAACAGGCAGCAATAATCTCCGGAATCAATGCGGACAAATACAAAATAATGGTATACAGCTATGCAGGCTTAATGACTGGAATTGCCGGGATTTTGCTAACTTCAAGGCTGAGTGCAGGGCAGCCTACAGCAGGGGTAGGGTATGAATTGGATGCTATAGCTGCTTCTGTTATCGGTGGAACAAGTTTAAGCGGTGGGATCGGTACTATTCCAGGAACCATTATCGGTGCATTGATTATGGGTGTTTTGAACAATGGATTGGATTTGTTACACGTATCTGCTTACTGGCAACAGGTTGTAAAAGGGCTTATCATTGTAGGTGCAGTTCTTATGGATAAGCAGAGAAGAAGTTAAATTGTTTGGGGGAAATCAGCAATGAAAATTTGCTTTAATCAGGCTACAACATTACAGAATTCAAATCTAGAAAAGGATTTAGAGTTGTGTGAGAAATATGGCTATAACCTTATTGAAATAAGACTTGATAAGTTGAGAGACTATTTAAACACACATAGTATAAAAGAGTTATCCGATTTTTTTAGAACCAGCAGGATAAAACCTTTTGCTTTTAATGCGTTAGAATTTGTTACCTTTAGAAGTGAAAGGGATTATGAAGGAATAAAGAGAGATTTGCAGTTTTTGTGTGAAGTGGGGGAAGAGATTAATTGCAGGAAAATCGTAGTGGTTCCAAGTTTTGATGTTGGAGATTACACAAAAAAACATATTAAAGAAGAATCAGTGAGGGTATTAAACGACCTGGCAGAAACAGCTGAAAAATATGGCAGCGAACTGGCTTTTGAATTTGTGGGTTACCCCAATTGTTCTGTAAACACTTTTGGGCAGGCTTATGATATAGTTAAGGAAGTTGATAGAGATAATGTAGGGTTGGTCCTGGATTGTTTTCACTTTTATGCAATGAATTCGAGAATTGAGGATTTGAGGAAGGCCGATGCCGGGAAAATCTTTATCTTTCACATTGATGATGCTGAAGATCTCCCTGCGGGTGCTTTGAGGGATCATCACAGGCTGTGGCCTGGAGATGGAGCAATTGATCTGGATTTGATATTAAAAACATTAAAAGAAATTGGGTATAATGAAATGGTTTCTGTAGAATTGTTTAGACCAGAATATTGGAAATGGAATGCTGAAGAAACCGTAAAAACAGGCAGGACGAAGACAGAGGAGGTAGTAGGGAGATATTTTGAGATTGGCTAGATTTATTATTGCTGTATGAGGTTTTTAGGGTTTTAGGAAAGGAGGATAGTGATGGATAAATTAAAAATTGGTATTATTGGCGCAGGAAGAATAGGAAGGCTTCATGCTGAAAATATTGTTTCAAATTTTAGGTATGTTGAGGTAAAATCCATTGCAGACATATTTGCAGATAAAATCAAGGATTGGGCTAATGAGCTGGGGATAAAAAACGTCTATGCTGATTATAAAGATGTCATAAACGACCCTGAAATTGATGCTGTTTTGATCTGCTCTTCAACCGATACCCACGCAAAATTCATTATTGAATCGGCAAAAGCAGGAAAACACATTTTCTGTGAAAAACCCATTGACCTTGACCCGGAAAAAATAAAAGAAGCCCTTGAAGTGGTAAAACAGGAAGGTGTAAAGCTGCAGGTTGGATTCAACAGAAGATTTGATGCCAACTTTAAGAGTTTGCACGATGCAGTTATGGAAGGTAAAATTGGAGATCCTCACATAATTAAAATTACTTCAAGAGATCCTTCACCTCCCCCAATTGATTATATTAAAGTATCAGGCGGAATATTTTTGGATATGACCATTCATGATTTTGATATGGTAAGGTTTTTATCAGGTAGTGAAGTAGAAGAAGTATACACACAGGCAGCGGTGCTTGTAGACCCGGCAATCGGTGAAGTCGGAGATGTAGATACAGCTATCATAACATTAAAAATGAAGAATGGAGCTTTAGCAGTAATTGATAACAGTAGAAAAGCAGTGTACGGCTACGACCAGAGAGCTGAAGTGTTTGGTTCTAAAGGTTGTGTTTGCATAGAAAATGAAGTTCCGAGTAGCATGGTGCTGAGCACTGTTGATGGAGTTTATAGTGAAAAACCCAAATATTTTTTCCTGGAGAGGTATAAAGAGGCTTATATCGAAGAAATAAGGCAGTTCTTTGATTGCATTTTAAGAGATACAGAACCGCCTGTTACAGGAGATGATGGTTTAAAACCTGTATTGATAGGCCTTGCTGCCTGGAAATCCTTCAAAGAAGGCAGACCAGTAAAAGTAGAATATTGATACAGTGGAAGGAGTGAAAGCAATGTAAATACAATTATAGTTCAAGCAACAAAACCAAAACCAATTTTAGCAAATCATAAAACAAATTTTAGAAAAACATGATTTAAGGAGGTTTAAAAAATGGCAAAAATGAAAGCGGTTACACTCTTTGCGGATTGGGATCCAAAGCCTGATTTTAAGTTAGGCCCAAAAGATATTGAAGGGAAACAGACCTATCTTGGCAGTAAGGTATGGAGAAATCCACGCGTAGAAATAGTCGAGCATGATATTCCAGAGCCCGGGCCTGAAGAGGTTTTGATTGAAGTGAAGGCCTGCGGAATTTGCGGCAGTGATGTCCATATGGCAGAACCGAATAAGGAAGGGTATATTTTGTATCCCGGCCTCACAGGTTTTCCGGCTATTTTGGGCCATGAGCTTTCAGGTGTTGTTGTAAAAGCTGGTGAAAGGGCTCTAGATAAAACAACCAACAAACCCTTCAAAGGCGGAGAACTGGTTTGTGCTGAAGAAATGGTTTGGTGTGGAAGCTGTAAGCCCTGTGCTGATGGTTACCCAAACCACTGTGAAAGGCTGGATGAAATAGGGTTTAATATAAATGGAGCTTTTGCAAAATATATAGTCCTTTCTGCAAAATTGCTATGGAGCCTGGAGCCTCTAAGAAAAAGATACGATGAAGAAGACATTTTTCTGGCAGGCAGCCTGGTTGAACCAACAAGTGTAGCATACAATGCGGTAGTGGAACGCGGTGGTGGAATAAGACCCGGTGATAATGTAGTAATCTGTGGAGGAGGGCCTATTGGCCTTGCAGCATGTGCAATAATGAAGAGGCAGGGAGCGGCCAGGGTAATATTGTCTGAACCACAACCCGAAAGAGCCGAGTTAGGATTGAAAATGGGTGCAGACTATGTTATTAATCCCTTGGAAAAAGACTTCACTGAGGAAGTGCTGCGCCTGACTGATGGAATGGGAGCAAACCTATACCTGGAGGCTAGTGGGATTCCCGACAAAGTATATCCTGGAATCGAGCAAACGATTTGGGAAGGGCGAACTTTGAACAGCACAGTAGTAATCGTTGCAAGGGCAGATGCGAAAATTCCGGTAACAGGAGAAGTGCTGCAGGTAAGAAGAGCTAGAATTATAGGTGCTCAAGGGCATTCCGGTCATGGAACTTTCCCGAGAGTTATTCAGGCAATGGCAAGTGGTATGGATATGCTTCCTCTTATTACCAAGAAAATCAGCCTTGAGGAAGTTCCGGAGAACTTAATTGAATTAAGAACAAATCGAAAAGATTGTAAAATAACCTGCATTATGGATTGATTTAAGATAGCATAAAAAGCCAGTAAATACAAAGAAGAGGTGATAAACGTTATGGCAAGAGAAAAGAATAAAAAATGGTTGCTCACTGATAACCCCGCTATAATCTTTGAAGATAATGAAGTTGGGAGACTTAAAAAACAGATTTGGGATGCGTCAGAAGAAGAAATAGACCAGATTTTGGAAGAATATGGGATCCCCTCGGAATCTGAGCTTGGCAAACCCGGATGTTACATTCAAAACACACCAAGGGTCAAAGTCATTGAAAAGAGGAGAAAAAATGATATCGTGTTTGTTCCCATAGGATGCACGGAAAACCATGGGATTCATGCGAACAGTGGCCTGGATACATTCATGGTAACCCAGATTTTGGAAGGTGTTCGCAGATACACTGCCAAACAGGGGAGAGAGGTCAGTCTTGCATTTCCACCTTTAAATTATGGCGGCCACCCATACCATCACATTGGTATGCCCGGTACTGTAATAATGCCTGAAGAAGTTGTAAAAGAAACCCTTATTTATACAATGCTGGGTTTGTGGAACGATGGATTCCGCAAGATAATCATGGTAAACAACCATGGTCATCTGTGGATGCTGGAATCTGCCATTCACGAGTTTATGAAACGTTATCAGCTGCCTGGTGTGTTCCGCGTAATTGATTGGCACAGGGCAGTTAGGGAATTCTTCTACCCCGTTGATCGTGAAGACAGCCTTGAAACTCACTTCATTCATGCAGATGAGAGCGAAACCTCGGTAGGACTCCTCATGTTCCCGGGTATGATTGATATGAGCGTTGTTCAGGATGCTGAAGGAGAAAGCTTCTTACCGGATGGGCATTTTGACAAATCCGTTGATCCCTATAGAAGACCCAGCCGCTGGTCAGAAGCAGAAGGCCACATAGCAATAGAGCGGGCTGCCACTCCTGAAGGGGTAGTGGGGAAACCCAGCCTGGCTGAAGCCAGAAAGGCCAAACGTCCCATAGCAGCCATCCTCAAATATTTAACACTGGTACATGATCAAATACTGGAAGCCTTCCCACCAGGAAAAGTGCCACCAGTGGAAAAAGTAACATTACGTACCGAAAAAGAAATGGAACCCTTCCTGAAAGAACCAGGAAGCAAAGGCTGGAAATCAGTGTATGAGATTCCGCAGATCGGAGTATTCCACAAACTATAATGGTTAAAATCCTTAAAAGTTGATAGGGGAGAAGAGCTGTCTTCTCCCTTTTCAAAAAAGTTACAAATCAGGATGAAATTAGGAGCTGATTATGCATGAAAAAATGTATAGTTGTATCAATATCAGATGCAAAATTTTCGGCCCTTGCCTTTAAAGAAGATGTGGAAAACAGCGTGCGAAAAGTAGCAGAGCTTGGATTTGATGCTGTAGAACTGCATGTGAGGGACCCAAAAGAGGTAGATGCTGATTCCATTAAACAATTGGTGACTCCCTGCAATTTGTCAGTTCCTGCAATAGGAACCGGGCAGGTATATGGGGAAGATGGTTTGAGTTTTACACATTCTGACAAGAATATCAGAGAAAAAGCTGTCCAGAGAATAAAAACCCATGTGGATTTTGCTGCACACTTCAATGCCCAGGTTATAATCGGCCTTGCCCGCGGGAAACTTCAAGGGGGAATGGCCTTTGGAGAAGCGGAAAAATATTTTATAGAGTGCATGAGAGAATGTGGAGACTATGCAGCTAAAAAAGATGTAATTCTTACCGTAGAACCTATAAACAGGTATGAAACAGACCTTTATAACACCGTAGAAGAAATGCTGGAAGTTATCAGCAAGATTGACAGGAAAAATATAGGGATACTTGCAGACACATTTCACATGAACATAGAGGAACCCGATATATTTGAAAGTTTAAAAAAGGCTGGAGATCGTATAACTCATGTTCATTTTGCTGACAGCAACAGATGGGCTCCGGGATGTGGACACATTGACTTTGATAAAGTGGTTTCAACCTTGAAAGAAATAGGATATAATGGTGCGGTTTCCGCTGAAATCCTGCCAAAACCATCTCCAGAAGAATCAGCGAGATTGACAATTGAGCACATGAAGAGAATAGGGTTGTAAATTTACAGGGGTTTTCAATTAAAAATTATTGGGAGTGGTGTAAATGCTGCTGAAAAAAGAGCTTATACAGCAGGGGAGGATAGATGAAAAACTCGTTCCCTTTAGAGGTGAAGGACTTCCAGAGAAAGTAATCCAGTTTGGTGAAGGCAATTTTTTGAGAGCCTTTGTAGAATGGATGTTTCATGAAATGAACAAAAAGGGAGTATTCAATGGTAAGGTTGTGGCAGTGCAGCCAATACCCTTTGGGAGGACTAAAGAAATAAATGAGCAAGATGGCTTGTATACCCTTATCTTGAGAGGTATTCAACGAGGGCAAGTAATCGAGAAAAAAGAGATCATTACTTCATTGAGCCGCTGTATTAATCCATATGAGAACTATGATGAATTACTAAAATGTGCTGAAAACCCTGAAATAAGATACATGATTTCCAATACAACAGAAGCCGGTATAGCCTATGACAAAGAGGACAGTTTAGAAAACAAACCACCGAAATCCTTTCCAGGGAAAGTAACAGCATACCTGTATCACAGATTTAAACACTTCAGCGGTGCACCCGATAAAGGAATGGTTATCATACCATGTGAGCTCATTGATAGAAACGGTGACAAACTAAAAGAAATAGTGTTAAAGCTTATTCAGGATTGGAACCTGCCGGAGGAGTTTAAAGAATGGGTTGAACGAAACTGCCAGTTCCTGAACACCCTTGTAGATCGGATTGTAACAGGCTATTCCGGAAAAGATGCTGAGAAAATCCAGGAAAAGTATGGTTATCTGGACACAAACCTTGATACCGGTGAAATATTCCACCTGTGGGTTATAGAAGGAGATGAAAAACTCAAAGCAGAATTACCCTTCCACAGAGCCGGATTGAATGTAATCTGGACGGATGATATGACACCATACAGAACGAGAAAAGTCAGGATCCTGAATGGAGCCCACACCATGACTGTACCAACAGGATTTCTATACGGGATCGATACAGTTAAAGAAGCTGTTGAACACCCTGTAATCGGGAAATACATGGAGAAAGGCATTTATGAAGAGATTATACCTAGCCTGGACCTAGACAAAAAGGATATGCTTAAATTTGCCGATGATGTAATCGAGAGGTTTAAAAACCCCTTCATAAAACATTATTTGATAGACATCTCCCTTAATTCGACATCCAAATTCAAGACAAGGGTGCTGCCTTCGATAATTCAATATACAAAGCGAGAAGGCCAACTTCCCAAAATACTTACATTTTCCCTGGCAGCCCTTATAGCCTTTTACAGAGGAACAACCATCAAAGACGGCAAATTAATAGCCAAAAGAAATGGTGCAGAATATGAGATCAGAGACAACATAGAAGCCCTTGAATTTTTCAAAAACCTGTGGAACAGTGAAATCAGAAATGAGGCAGACCTTAAAACAATTGTTGGCAAAGTTTTAAGCCATGAAAAGTTCTGGGGTCAAGATTTAAGAGAAATAGAAGGTCTTGAAACCGCAGTTGCCACATACCTTAAACAAATCATAGAAAAAGGTATACAACAAAGCGTAGAAAAACTCATTGAGGAATAGGAGGTGCTAAAAATGATACCCAAGTATGAGAACCTCAAGCGTATACTTGAGTGCGGTATAATAGCCGTAGTGAGGGCCAAATCAGCCCAGCAGGCACTCAAAATCGCCGAGGCCTGCAGAGAAGGTGGTATAACATCCATCGAGATAACCATGACAGTGCCCGGAGCAATAGATGTCATAAAACAGGTATCCTCAACATACCCCAGTGACCAGATTCTTGTAGGAGCAGGCACAGTATTGGATGCCCAGACAGCAAGAGCAGCCATGCTGGCCGGAGCAGAATACATCGTAAGCCCCCACCTCAACCAGGAAGTAGTAAAAATATGCAACAGGTATCAAAAAATCTGCATGCCCGGAGCAATGTCAATAAAAGAAATAGTAGAAGCCATGGAAGCCGGAGCCGATGTAGTCAAGCTGTTCCCCGGCAGCCTGTTCGGCCCCAAAGCAATAAAAGCCATAAAAGGCCCTCTACCCCAGGCAGAGCTGGTGCCCACCGGAGGAGTAAGCCTTGACAACGTAGAAGAGTGGATAAGAGCAGGAGCGGCTGCTGTAGGAGTAGGAGGCGAGCTTACAAAAGAAGCCATACAAAAGAACGATTACAGCATTATAACCCAGAAAGCCAGACAGTTCGTAGAAAAGATCAAAAAAGCAAGACAAAAAACATAAAAAAGGAGGTAATAACCAATGACAAAAAAAGTAGTCACATTAGGAGAAATAATGCTGAGGCTGTCAACCCCCGGTTATCAGCGATTCATCCAGGCCCAGAGTTTTGATGTAACCTATGGAGGAGGAGAAGCCAATGTAGCAGTATCCCTGGCCAATTACGGTCTAGATGCATACTTTGTCACAAAACTACCCGACAACCCCATAGGCCAAGCAGCATTGAACCATCTAAGAAGATACGGAGTAAAAACAGATTACATCGCAAGGGGAGGAGACCGCCTGGGCATATACTTCCTAGAGACTGGAGCATCCCAGCGTCCCTCCAAAGTAGTGTATGACAGAGCGGGTTCAGCCATATCCTGTGCAGTTCCGGAAGACTTTGACTGGGATAAAATCTTTGAAGGAGCAGCATGGTTCCATTTCACAGGCATAACCCCCGCATTAAGCGATAAAGCCGCAGAAGTAACCAGACATGCCCTAAAAGCAGCCAAAAAACACGGAGTAAAAACAAGCTGTGACCTGAACTACCGCAAGAAACTGTGGTCCCCCGAAAAAGCCAGAGAGGTCATGACAGAGCTGATGCAGTATGTAGATGTAGCAATAGGCAATGAAGAAGACGCCGAAAAAGTATTTGGCATAAAAGCAGCTGAATCAGACATCACAACAGGCCAGCTCAGTGAAGAAGGATATAAACAGGTAGCAAGACAGCTGGTAGAAAAATTCAATTTCCAGAAAGTAGCCATAACCTTAAGAGAGAGCTATTCCGCATCAGACAACGGTTGGTCAGCGCTGTTGTATGATGGCAGCAAGTATTACCGTTCAAGGAAATACAACATAAGAATAATAGACAGAGTAGGAGGAGGAGACTCCTTTGCAGGGGGGCTCATATACGCTCTTCTCAACAGATATGACTGCCAGCTGGCGGTGGAGTTTGCCGTTGCAGCATCCTGTCTAAAACACACCATTCCAGGTGACTTCAACATGATGACAGTAGATGAAGTCAATACCCTTGTAAAAGGAGATGCTTCAGGAAGAGTCCAGAGGTAAGTATGAAGGGTTGCTGGCTAAATAGCCAGCACTCTCTTTATTTAAACACATGAAACCTGGTTTTTACGAGTAAGGAGGTGGTTTTACATGAAAAAAATCCTGAAAATCAATAAAAAAGACAACGTAGCAATAACTCTTGAAAACATAAAAGCCGGTGATGTCATAAAAACAGACCAGAGAAACATCCATGTCAAAGAAAACATCGCTGTTGGCCATAAGATAGCCATAAAAAAAATAAACAAGGGTGATGATGTAATAAAATATGGTTTTCCTATAGGGCATGCTACCAAAGAAATCAATGAAGGAGAATGGGTCCATACCCATAACATTAAAACAAATCTATCAGGAATACATGACTATACCTACAACCCCATCGATACAGATTTCAAAAAAGAAAAATCAGAGCTGACTTTTAAAGGGTTCAAACGAGATGACGGCCAGGTCGGGATAAGAAATGAAATTTGGATAATTCCTACTGTTGGATGTGTCAACAGGAGTGCGAAATTGATAGCTGAAGCAGTTAAAGGTATGTTTGATAGCAGCATCGATGGAGTATACCATTTTGAACACCCTTATGGCTGCTCACAGCTTGGAAATGACCATGAGAATACAAGAAAAATATTAAAAAATATGGTTAAACATCCAAATGCCGGAGCGGTTCTGGTATTGGGCCTTGGCTGTGAGAACAACAATGTAGAAGAGTTTAAAAAACTACTGGGAGATTATGACAGTGACAGGGTCAAATTTCTGATAAGCCAGGAAGTAGAAGATGAAGTTGAAGAAGGGATAAAAATTGTTGCTGAAGAACTATCCAAATATGCAAAAAGATTTAGACGGGAGGAAGTTTCAGTATCAAAACTAAAAGTTGGCTTAAAGTGTGGAGGATCAGATGCTTTTTCCGGTATAACTGCCAATCCCCTTGTAGGAGCATTTTCAGATAGGCTGATCAAATGGGGGGGCACAACAGTGCTTACCGAAGTTCCTGAGATGTTTGGAGCAGAAACCATTCTTATGAATAGAGCAGTCAATCAACAGGTTTTTCATAAAACAGTCAAGCTTATAAATGATTTTAAAAACTACTTTATAGAATACGATCAGCCAATTTATGAAAATCCATCACCCGGGAACAAAAAAGGAGGCATTACTACCCTTGAAGAAAAATCTTTAGGATGCACACAAAAAGGTGGAACTGCTCCAGTAGTTGATGTTTTAGAGTATGGTGATCTAATTAGAGTAAAAGGGCTAAACCTCCTGCAGGGGCCTGGGAATGATCTGGTTGCGTCAACGGTTTTAGCTGCAGCAGGATGTCAGATAGTGCTGTTTACCACAGGAAGAGGCACTCCTTTTGGTACGTTTGTGCCAACTGTTAAAATTTCTTCAAACACAAGATTGTTCAACAACAAACAGAATTGGATGGATTTTAACGCCGGTGAGCTTACTGAGGGAATTCCTATGGAACAGCTGGTTGAAGAATTTATCGGCTATTTATTAAAAGTTGCAAGCGGGGAAATAAAGGCAAAAAATGAAATCAGAGGTTACAGAGAAATTGCTATTTTTAAGCATGGTGTTACATTGTGATTTCATAGCCCGGTGTGGATACAAGCAAACCTGGCAAAGGAATTCACGTATATTTTGCTGTCTGGCTGCGGTTGATTAAAGCACACTGCTTTGTTTCATCGGAAACCTGTGCTACGGTCCTCATACCAATTTAAATCCTGGTTATTTGTGAACTATATTCGGATAATGATTTGACTATTGACTGGATTGGGTTTTAAAATGGAGAAGAACCGAAAAAGATAAAGCGAACTATAGGAACTTCTGCTACTCCCTTGTAGAAGGTGATGCATCTGGAAGGATCTAGAGGTAGAAGTCGGGCAATATGGCCTGGATTAAAACCTTTTAAATAGGCTAAAAGCTGCATTTTAAGACCGGCATAAAATAGTTGCCGGTTTTTTATATAAGCAAGTTTTTTGTTTAGGAATATGCTGGATTTCATGAATCACTCGATTGTGATAATATGTAAAGAGGAGGTGGTTTGATTTATGATATTGGAAAAATTCAGCCTTGAAGGTAAAAAAGCTCTGATTACAGGGGCAGCCAGAGGTCTGGGACAGGCCATGGCCGTTGGGCTTGCAGAGGCGGGAGCAGATGTTGCAGGGGTAAGCCACTCAAGTGATGATGCAGAAACAAAAGCCAGGATAGAAAACATGGGGAGAAAATATTTTTCAATCAAAGCTGATTTAAAAAAGATGAGTGAAATAGAGCGGGTAATAAAAGAGGCAGTTGAGAATTTGGGACACATAGATATACTCGTAAACAATTCAGGAATCATAAGAAGAGCCCCAGCTGAAGATTTTACTGAAGAAGCCTGGGATGATGTAATGGATGTAAATGCAAAAGCCGTTTTTTTCCTCAGTCAGGCAGCGGCCAGACACATGATTAAGAGAGGAAAAGGGAAGATCATAAACATCGCCTCCCTTTTATCTTTTCAGGGAGGGATTCTGGTTGCTTCCTATGCAGCGAGCAAAGGGGCAGTAGCAACCCTTACGAAGGCAATGGCCAATGAATGGGCCAAAAAAGGAATCAATGTGAACGCTATAGCTCCAGGATACATGAAGACACAAATGACCCTCCCGTTACAGAAAGATGAAAATAGAAACGAAGCGATTTTGGAAAGGATACCAATGGGGCGATGGGGTGAACCGGAAGATCTCAAAGGAGCTGCTGTTTTCCTGGCTTCTGAAGCATCTGATTATGTCAATGGTCATATTCTATGTGTGGATGGCGGCTGGTTGGGAAGGTGATTATTTTTTTAAATGACTATACCCTTAATTCAGCATTATTTATTAAGCTTACAGTTACAGACGCTAAATGACACACAAAAAGGCTGGACTTAAATCAATGGAGCATTATAGGTTTTTGGTAAATGCAACCCGCCGAAGGGAAGGAGCAAAATCGGAATGAGGGGGCAGGACGCCCCCGAAAGGATTCACCGGCAGGAGGCCGCATTGAATCCGGTCCGATTTTGCCCTGATCAAGGCGTGGTTGCATCCAAAAAGCTATACGCGACATTGATAAGTCCAGCCTCAATATAAAGTTGCTGATTAAAAGGTATAGTCATTTTTTTTAAAAACCCTGTTGCTGTGTTAAGCTGTGTTAACTGGAGTCGGGGTTTCTTGTGTTAAGATTTGCTATCTCAAAATAGAATAACAAAATATACAGTATATATAAAAAGGATTTTTTAGATTATTTCTAGAATTTTTATTATACATGTAATCGATTGCAAAGGAGGTAAAACAAATTGGAGAAAGTTTTATTATCTGGAAATGAAGCAATAGCCCGTGGAGCTTATGAATATGGAGTTACAGTAGCCGCGGCATACCCGGGGACGCCAAGCACAGAGATATTAGAGAACATAGCGAAATACAAGGATGACATATATTGTGAATGGTCTACAAACGAAAAGGTGGCTATGGAGGTTGCTATTGGTGCTGCTTTTGGTGGAGCAAGGGTTCTGGTAGCCATGAAACATGTGGGTCTTAACGTTGCGGCAGACCCTTTTATGACCCTTTCCTACACAGGAGTTAATGGAGGATTGGTTATAGTAGTAGCAGACGACCCCAGTATGCACAGTTCGCAGAACGAACAGGATAGCAGGCAGTATGCCAGGTTCGGTAAAGTTCCAATACTGGAACCCAGTGACAGCCAGGAAGCAAAAGATTTTATGGGAAAGGCCCTGGAAATCAGTGAGAAATTTGATACACCTGTGCTTTTGCGTTCCACGATGAGGATATCCCACTCCAAGACCGTTGTTGAACTGGGAGCAAGAGGAGAGTTTCCACAACCAGAAAAATTCGAAAGAAAACCGGACAAGTTTGTCATGATCCCTGCCCATGCACGAAAAAGGCATGTGGATGTAGAAGAAAGGATCAAAAAACTGAAAGAATTTGCAGAAAAAACAGAGCTGAACAAAATCGAATTTAATGACAGCAAAATAGGGATCATCACTGCAGGGATTTCCTACCAGTATGTCAAAGAGGTGCTTCCACAGGCTTCCATTTTTAAACTGGGGCTTTCATATCCCCTTCCGGAAAACAGAATAAAAGGATTTGCTAAAAAAGTCGAAACTTTATATGTGGTAGAAGAACTCGACCCCTTTTTGGAAGAACAAATCAGGGCAATGGGGATTGAAGTTATTGGAAAAGACAGGCTTCCCCTGTTGTATGAGCTGGATCAGGGTATTTTAAGGGAAAAACTGCTGGGTCAAACCTACCCTGAGCCCGTTGACATGGAAAACATCCAGCTGCCTGCAAGACCTCCCGCACTATGCCCTGGATGCCCCCATAGAGGGGTATTCTACATCCTCAAAAAACTCGGCCTGGTTGTAACAGGAGATATAGGGTGTTACACTCTAGGGGTTGTAGCGCCATTGAGTGCAATGGACACAACGGTGTGTATGGGAGCAAGCGTTGGAATGGCTTTTGGATTGGAACTTGCCCTAAAAGACAAAATAAAAGGCAAAGTTGTTGGAGTGATTGGAGACTCCACCTTCATCCATTCCGGAATAACGGGTTTGATTGATATTGTCTACAACAAAGGGGTGTCTACCATTATAATTCTCGATAACAGGACAACAGGTATGACCGGGCATCAGGATAACCCTGGAACAGGTAGAACCCTAATGGGTGAGGAAACTCATCAGCTTGACCTTGCAAAGCTGTGCAAATCCATCGGTATAAAGCATGAGAATGTGAGGGTGATAAACCCCTACGACCTTCAGGAGACAATGCAGGCCATACAGGAAGAAGTTATAAAACTCGAACCTTCTGTAATCATAACGAACCAGCCCTGTGTATTGATAGAGAAAGGAAAGGCATGGGACAAATACCAGGTAGATGAAGAAAAATGCAGAAACTGCGGTATGTGCTTTAAAGTGGGCTGTCCAGCCATTTACAGGGATGGAGATAAAGCGAAAATAAATGAAATCTTTTGTGTTGGATGCAGTGTGTGTGAACAGGTTTGTAAGTTTGATGCCATTAAGAAAGCTGGTGATGAAAGTTGAAAAAAATGGTAAACATCATGCTGGTAGGTGTGGGAGGTCAGGGAGTGCTGCTGGCCAGTGAACTCATATGTAGGGTAGCCTTAAAAAGCGGTTATGATGTAAAAAAATCCGAAGTCCATGGAATGGCTCAAAGAGGCGGAAGCGTAGTAAGCAATGTCAGGATTGGAGAGAAGATATATTCCCCCTTAATTGCCAGAGGAGAAACAGATATCCTTTTGGCCTTTGAACAGATGGAGGCACTGAGATGGATCAATTACCTGAAAAAGGATGGTGTTGCGATTGTTAATGAACAGAAGATAATGCCTTTGTTTGTTGCTATTGGCAGGGGTGAATACCCTAAAAGAACCTTTGAGTTCATTGCTAAGAAAACCGATAAAATCGTAAGACTAGATGCATTGGAGCTGGCCCGAAAAGCAGGGCACCATAAGGCTGCAAATGTGGTGATGGTGGGTGCCCTTTCCAATTATCTTGATGTTGATGAAGAAACATGGAAAAAGACGGTAGAGGAGATTGTCCCGCCTAAAACTTTGAAGATTAACCTTAAAGCCTTTGAATTGGGAAGAAAAACAGTATAAAAAAGAAAAGATTGCGGAGCTTTGTGCTCCGCAAAATTTTTAAATCAACAGACTCCCATGATTACAGGGCATTCTCCTTCACAGGATTTGCAGCTGCCTTCTTTTGTTTTATCTTTTTTTTCCTTCAGTTCTTGTTTCAATTTGTTTTCAACCAACCTCGTCACCACCTGTTCAAGAATTTTCTGTTTTGAAAGTTTCACTTTATATTTTTTTCGTATTAAAGCTATATATACACAAAAATGCAAAACGGTTTTTTATATTATCTTATTAGGAATTTGCGATTTTGTTAATCTGATTAAAAAACCATAATTTTGTATAAAGGAAATCAAAACATATTGTCGAAAAGTGTAAAAAAAGCATCCGAACAGCAACTAAAAAAAGAGAGGTTGGGTAAAATAAATGAGAAAGAAAACATTTTTTTTAATTTTATCTTTGTGCATTTTACCTTTATTCATTTTGAATGGCTGTGAAGAAGTTCAACCGGTATCGGTAGAATTGGATGAAAGAAATGGCTATGATGTTATTAATATAAATGACTTTTTAAAACAACCCAAATTGAAAATAGAACCCCAGTGGAAACCTGTAAAAGTTAAAGGAATCTACCTTACCGGCTGGTCTGCCGGTTCGAAACGATTTGATTTTCTTCTAGAAAAAGTAAAAGAAACAGAGCTTAATGCTATGGTAATAGACATAAAAGATGCAACAGGTAGAATAACTTTTCAGTCAAAGATTCCCCTGGCAATAGATATTGGAGCCAATTCTGATAAGATTACCGATATGAAACAGCTTTTAAATGTGTTGCATGAAAACAACATATACCCCATTGCTCGTATCGTAGTTTTTAAGGATCCTGTTTTGGCGCGGGCAAAACCCGAATGGGCTATCCTCAACAGGAAAGGTGGAATTTGGAGAGATAACAAGGGTCTGGCATGGGTAAATCCATACAACCAGCAAGTTTGGGAATACGTTGTAGATCTTGCCGTAGAAGCAGCAAAACTTGGTTTTAGAGAAATTCAGTTTGACTATGTCAGATTTCCCACTGATGGAAACCTTGAAAACATAGTTTACCCTGAAAAAATGGATCTGGCACGGAGTTTGGTTATAAAAAAGTTTCTCAGTTATGCTCGAAAACGCCTTGAACCCAGAGGTGTGTACGTTTCGGCCGATGTGTTCGGTCTGGTAACTTCTGCTGAAGATGACATGAAAATCGGTCAAATCCTGGAAGAAGTGGCAGAAGAGGTGGATTACATCTGCCCCATGGTGTATCCATCCCATTATGCGAAGGGGTCTTATGGAATAGCCGATCCCAATGCTTCACCTTATGAGACTGTTTTTCAGAGCCTTAAACATGCTGTTGAAAGACTTGGAAAACTAGGAACGAATCGAGCTATAATAAGACCATGGCTGCAGGATTTTTCGCTGGGTTATAGATATGGGATCGAAGAAGTGAAAGCACAAATACAGGCCACTTATGATGTAGGCCTGGAAGAATGGATCCTATGGAATCCCTCCAACATATACACATGGGACGCATTAGAGCAAGAAAGCCCTGATAGAACCCATCCGAAAGCTTTTTAGCTGCTGGGAATTGACCGGATATTTCAACAACAGCGAATGCAGTTCACAAGTATCCGGGATTTTAATGGTATGAAAAATGGGAACCCTTTTTCGATGACTGCAGCCCAGGTTTTCGATGAAGGGGAGCAGTGTGTTTTAATCAACTGTGGCCTGACAGCCGAATACATGTAAACGCCTTTGCTCGGTTGGCTTGTATCTGCACCGGGCAGTGAGGCAGTCAAGGCCGCTGTAAGGTACCCCTGAGGGTTGCCTTGGCTGCCGAAGCTAGCCGGTGCAGAAATCTTGAGCCGGGCAAGGCTATCTAACCAATCCATGTATCTCTCTAGATAGAGTTTGTTAGGTATATCAGCTTAACCCTTAACTGACTGTTTTAAAGAAAAACCTGAACAGTTTATGTTGAAATCAAGTATTTTTTGTGATACTATATTAATAACTATTATGATTAAGGGGGGATGCAAATGGCCACGTATAAATGTAAAGAGTGTGGATTCGAAAAGGAATCCAGGTGTAAGCCGAGAAAGTGTCCGGAATGTGATGCAAGGGGAAGTTTTGAAAAAAAAGAAAAATAGGTGTGAATACTAATGAATAAAACCAAGGGTTTTCAAAGAATGACCAAACAGAGAAGAATAATTCTTGAGGTATTGAGGAATACTACTTCCCATCCTACAGCGGATTGGATTTATGAGAGGGTCAAGGAGAAGATTCCTAATATAAGTTTGGGTACTGTTTATAGAAATCTTAAAACCTTGAAAGAAATGGGAGAAATAATGGAGCTTAATTATGGAAGCAGTTTCAGCCGTTTTGATGGAAACCCAAAAGATCATTACCATTTTGTTTGTGAAAAATGTGGAAAGGTTTATGATGTGAACATGCCGGTAGATGAAACCCTTAATGAAAAAGCTTCCCAGGCAACAGGTTACAAGGTCTACTATCACAGATGTGAATTCCACGGACTATGCAAAGAGTGTAGCAGCCCTGATTGAAAAGGGCTGCTGTATTTTTTTGCGCGTAAAATTTTGAAAACCACAGCTTGAGCAAGTATCAATCATATAAAGGGGGAGGAAGATATTTGGGAGTATAATATGGTAAGATAGGCCCATGGACGCACAATATATTGTATAATATAATATATATGGCACAAGATATTGGAAAAGGAAGGTGGCATTTAGATGTTAGAGCTAACGGGAAATGCTTTAAAAGTGCTGAAGAAAAGATACCTAAAAAAAGGTAAAAACGGTCAAGTGATTGAAGAACCCGAAGATATGTTCCGGAGGGTAGCAAAAAGCATTGCTGCTGCGGAAGAACTTTATGATACAAAAAAAGATCTACATAAAGTTGAACAAAAATTTTATGAAATGATGGTGAACCTTGAATTTATGCCGAATTCCCCTACTCTGATGAATGCCGGGAGAGATTTGGGCCAGCTTTCTGCCTGCTTTGTCCTTCCTATAGAGGATTCTATGGAAGGGATTTTTGATGCAATTAAGTATGCGGCATTAATACACAAAAGTGGCGGAGGGACAGGTTTCGCCTTCTCAAGGCTGCGCCCCAAAGGTGCAACGGTTCGGTCAACAGGAGGGGTTGCCTCTGGACCCGTGTCTTTTATGAAGGTTTTTAATGCCGCTACGGAAGCTGTTAAACAGGGAGGCTGTGTGGAGGAAAACACAAGAATCTCTACGGAAAATGGTCTTATAAGAATTAAAGAATTGGGGCCTTCGGATTCACCAGAGGATACCTGGCACAAATTTACAGAACCTTTAAAGGTATACACTGATGAGGGTATTAAAGAATCAGACGAGTTTTATGTTCACGGCAAAGCTAAAGTAAAAAGAATTACTACAAAATGTGGTTATTCCATATGCACTACTTTAAATCATAGATTAAGGGTTATTGATAAAGATGGCAATTATATCTGGAAACATGTAAAAGATATAAAAAAAGGTGATTGGGTGGCATTACAGAAAAATACTTATCCTGAAGCCACTAACTATCGACTGGCAGAATTTAAATGTGAACCACACTTTAATGCCAAAGAAGTAAGATTACCACAGGAGCCAACGGAAGAGCTTGGGGAATTTATAGGATATTTTATAGGAGATGGATGTTATAGTTTCAATGAACGGGGTACCGGTAGAGTGATTTTTTCGATCGCAGATGATGAACCCGAAGTACTTAATAGAATTATATATCTTTCAAAAAAATTGTTTGGTTTAGAACCGACATTAACTAAAAAACCTAATGACAGAAGCACAAATTTATTTTATAATTCTACCGTTCTGGCTCACTGGCTAAAAAATATCGGTGTAGATAAGGTTTCTTCTAATGATGTAGTGGTTCCGGAAATAGTTTTCCGTGCCGGAAAGCGTTTTGCGCTAGGATTTTTAAGAGGCCTTTTTAGTGCTGATGGCTCTGTTAGGAAAGATGGGTATGTGTTTTTGTACTCCATATCAAAAGAACTGATTCAACAGGTGCAGGAGCTTTTGCTATCATTAGGTATGCCTTCTAAAATTTCGGTTAATAAAAATAGAAAAGATGCCTTTGGCAAAAAACCTGTATACAGACTCACCTTAATAACAAAAGAAGGTATCAACATTTTCAAAGAATCTATAGGGTTCTTTACACCGGAAAAAAATGAGCGCCTTGATGCGATAAATGATATATCCTGGGAATTCAATGATGTTATACCTAACCAGCAAAAGGTTTTTGCTAAAATTTACGATGGTCCGGGAAGAGGCTGTGGGCCCGAAAGAACCCCATTGGGGGCTAACAGAAAATTATACAGAGATATACAGCATTATCTTCCAAATGTATCCGCACCTAGAAATTTAACACGAAACAGGCTTAAGTATTTAGTGGAAAAGCATGAAGAAATTCGAGAAAGTTCATTAGTGTGGTTTTTGGAGAACAACCAATTTTATGATAAAGTGGAGATTATTGAGGATGATGAGGCCTACACACTAGACCTCTCGGTGCCAGATAACAACACATATATAGCGGCTGGATTTGTAAGCCATAACACCCGCCGGGGCGCCAACATGGGTATTCTACGGGTTGACCACCCGGATATACTAGAATTTATTACATGTAAAGAAGATAACAAGGATATTACGAATTTTAACATCAGTGTGGGAATAACAGATGATTTTATGAAAGCAGTTCAAGAGGGAAGGGATTACGACCTGATAGATCCCCATACCGGTAAAATTACCAAAAGGCTGAATGCTCGAGAGGTCTTTGACCTGATTGTGAAGATGGCCTGGAACAACGGTGAACCGGGAATAGTCTTCCTGGATAGGATTAATGAGGCCAATCCGACACCACACATTGGTGAAATAGAAAGTACCAATCCCTGTGTTACGGGAGACACATGGGTGTTGACTGATGAAGGGCCTGTTCAGGTTAAGGATATATTGGGGCAGGTTGTACGTTTGGCCCTTAATGGAAAATACTACGAAACAACAGGAGAAGGCTTTTTTAAAACAGGTGTAAAACCAGTCCTGCAAATTCAGACTGATCGCGGCTACGAATTAAAAGTCACTGAGGACCATCTGATTAGAGTTGCTGAAAAAGTTACCCGGGATAAAATATACGAAACATGGAAACCGGCCGGTCAATTAAAACCGGAAGATAAAATTCTGCTATCAAATAACCGGGGAATAAGATGGAATGGTAAGGCTACTTTTGATGAGGGTTATTTGTTGGGGCTTCTTTTGGGTGATGGTACCCTTAAACCAGAGGGAGGCGTAATTTCAGTCTGGGAAGATGATGAGGGTTCACAATCAGTAATTAAAGCTGCTGAGAAAGCAGCCTGTTCCCTGCCCCATAGAGAGGATTTTAACGGTTTTCAGAAGACGATTGATTTGAGAAAGGAAAAACGCTTAAAGCTTGCTGCATTAAGGGATTTGGCGGCAGAATACGGTATACATCCTAACCAGAAACACATAAATTCTAAACTGGAACAAACTAGCTATGATTTTCATCGAGGATTTTTAAGAGGTTTGTTTGATGCCGATGGAACTGTTATAGGAACTCAGGAAAAAGGGGTATCAGTTAGATTATGGCAGAAGGATCTTAATGGATTGAAAGTTGTTCAGAGGATGCTGCATCGTTTGGGAATTGCCTCTGTAATTTACTGCAACAGGAAACCTAAGGAAAACAAATCCATGCCAGATGGCAAAGGTGGTTATAGGAATTACAAAACTCAACCAGGCCATGAGTTGGTAATATCCGGTGATAATTTATCTGTGTTTGCTGATATCGTTGGCTTTGGTCACACGAACAAACAAAAAACACTTTTAGAGAAGCTTGCATCATACAAACGAGATCTAAATCGGGAACGGTTCATTGCCGTTGTAAAAGAATGCGTCACTATGGAGAAAGAGGAAGTTTATGATGTTCGGGTGCCACAGGTTAATGCTTTCGATGCTAATGGTATATATGTACACAACTGCGGAGAGCAGCCCCTGCTTCCCTATGAATCATGCAATCTTGGTTCAATAAACCTTTCAAAAATGGTTAAAAAGGTCAAGGATAGATGGGAAATAGATTGGGGCAGGTTAAAAGATACCGTTTATTGGGCTGTAAGGTTTTTGGATAACGTGATAGATGTGAACAAGTATCCCCTAAAACAAATTGAAAAAATGACAAAAGCCAACAGAAAAATCGGTCTTGGGGTAATGGGTTTTGCGGACTTGTTGATTAAATTAGGTATCCCTTATAATTCGGAAGAAGGTTTAAATATAGGCGAAAAAATCATGAAGTTTATCAATCAAGAATCCAAGCGGGCTTCTGTTGAACTGGCAAAAACCAGGGGCGTTTTCCCCAATTTTAAAGGCAGTATTTATGATACTGATAGCGGATTGAAATTAAGAAATGCAACAACCACAACCATAGCTCCCACAGGTACAATAAGCATAATTTGTGGTACAAGCAGTGGTATCGAACCCCTGTTTGCCGTTTGTTTTGTTAGAAATGTACTGGATAATGAAAAATTAGTGGAAGTTCATCCCATTTTCGAAAAAGTAGCAAAGGAAAAAGGCTTTTACAGCAAAGAACTAATGGAAAGAATAGCCGAAACGGGAAATATTCAGGAATTAGATGAAATACCACAGGAGATTAAAAAGGTTTTTGTTACAGCCCATGACATATCTCCCGAATGGCACACAAGAATGCAGGCGGTGTTTCAGAAACACGTTGACAATGCCGTATCTAAAACCGTAAATTTCCATAATAAGGCGACTCAGGAGGATGTGAGGAAGGTTTATTTAATGGCCTTTGAACTTGGGTGTAAAGGCATAACGATTTACAGGGATGGTAGCAGAGAAGAGCAGGTGCTTAACAGAGGTCTTGGTAAGGTGAAACAAAAAGAACTCAAGGAAATGGGTGCTGAGGGTTACAAGCTAAAACCCAGATCAAGACCCAGCATTACCGTGGGGAACACAGAAAAGGTTAAAATTGGATGTGGTAATCTTTATATAACAGTAAATTCGGATGATGTCGGTATATGTGAAGTGTTTACAAACCTCGGCAGAGCCGGAGGTTGTCCTTCCCAATCAGAGGCCACAAGCCGTTTAATATCATTGGCATTGCGTTCGGGAATAGCGGTAGAATCCATTGTAGAACAGCTGAAGGGCATCAGATGTCATTCCACAATTAGGAAAAAGGGTTTAAAGGTGCTTTCCTGCCCCGATGCCATTGGTAGAGCTATAGAAAGATGCATCGGGAAAAAGGTTGTCCCAAACGGTACTGCCCAGGAACTTTTGAACCATCAATTAAGTTGTATAAAGGATAATAAGGATAAAGAGACATCTGATAATATTCGATCAATTAGAAAATGCCCGGAATGTGGTGGAGCCATAGAACATGAGGGAGGCTGTGTGGTCTGCCATTCCTGCGGGTATTCCAAGTGCGGTTAAACCATGGGATCCGGCCGGGCAGATTGAAAAAAGCAGGTAATTGTATTTACATTAAAAAGACCCTGCACTGGTTTTCAAATCCGGTAGTGGTGAAAGCAGCCTTGAAAATACCGGGGATACCCGTTGGGAGCCTGAGACGCCCTTACGTAGAAATCAGCCGGGACAGGCTGGAAACTTTAAAATCACTGATGGATGAATTGGGGGTGTTATTAAAAAGTATAAAATTAAATGCGCCCCCGCGTTTCCAATCCCTTTTACATCAGGGTTTTAAGCACCCATCTGAAGATGGGTGTTTTTTTATTGAGATTGTGTATTTGTGGAATAAAAGGAATGAATGTGCCAAAAAATATACCTGAATACATCCTGTACTAAGGAGGAAGACATAATGAGGTACAAAAAGCTTGCTGTATTTTTTGTTGTTTTGTTTGCTGCCTGTCTGTCTGCTTATTTTTATAGCTGCATACAGGAGAGGGTTAGAGCTGAAAATCTTTACTGGGGTTCCCGAGGTGGTCAGGTGTATGAAGTTCAGAGAAAATTAAAACAATGGGGATATTACGATGGCGGTATCGATGGAATATACGGTTATAAAACGTACAGAGCTGTAAAGAGGTTTCAGTGGAAAAACGGACTGAGAGTAGATGGAATAGTGGGGCCCCAGACTAAAAGAGCTCTGGGTCTGCCTGTAAGACGCACCAGATATTCGCCTTCCAGGGGTGTTTCTGCAAGGGACAACCTTTATATCCTTGCTCAACTCATTAGTGGAGAAGCTCGAGGAGAACCCTACATAGGCCAGGTGGCGGTAGGAGCTGTTGTGCTTAACAGGGTGGAACATCCCTCTTTTCCCAACACAATACCCGGTGTTATTTTTCAGCCAGGAGCTTTTACTGCGGTGTTGGATGGCCAGATGTTTCGCCAGCCTAACAGCACGTCCATCAGGGCTGCTGTTGATGCTTTAAGTGGTTGGGATCCCACAGGAGGAGCTTTGTATTACTATAATCCTAGAAGAACTACCAACAGATGGATCTGGGGAAGACCGGTAATTAAGGTTATAGGCAAACACAGGTTTGCGCGTTAGAGTTTGTGTAATCAGTATCAATCCGCTTTATAGCGATGTCATAAATGTTAGGAGGGAATTGCATGAATACAAGATGGGTGTGGATACTGGCAGGAGTAGTTGTTGCTTTACTTGTTGTAACAGGTGTATGGGGATACAGCCAATACAGAGACAAACTTGCTTACCAGATTTACCTTCAGAACCAATACCAGAGAGAGTTTTATGAAGTCATCGATGGAGTTGAAAACATTCAGGTGAATCTGGGAAAATCAATTGTAACCGGCAGTCCCAGGCAAAAGGCTCTTTTGTTTTCAGACATAAGGCAACAAAGCTTTGTTGCCCAGGAAAAAATCAATCAGCTTCCCATTTCCCATCTGGCTCTGAATGAGACATCAAAGTTTCTCGCACAGGTGGGGGATTACTGTTACAGCCTGTTTAACAAGAATCTGGACGGTAAACCTGTTTCCGCTGATGACGTTGAGAACCTGGAAAAGCTTCATAATTATGCAGCCACTCTAACGGTTGAGCTCCAGAACCTTTTTGATAAAATAAGAGATGGGAAAATCTCCATGGGAGAACTTAGAAGGGAAGGATACTACACTCTGAAAAAGGAAGACAATGAACTGGATGGTGAATTCGAAAAAATCCAAAAACGAATGGAAAACTATCCCAGACTGATATATGATGGGCCTTTTTCAGAACACATCCAGAACATAGAGCCTCGTGGATTAACAGGAGAAAATATAACTTTTGAAGAAGCCAAAGGAGTGGCAAAAAAATTTCTGTATGATAGAGAAATCGACAGCATCAAAATGCTCAGCAGTGGCCATGGCTTTATAAAAACCTATGGCCTTGAAGTTGATGTTATGGGCAAAAAAACTCCCATATACATTGATATAAGCCGAAAAGGCGGCCATGTTGTGTGGATGCTGAATGGAAGACCAATAAAGGGTAAAGCAATAAGTTTGGAAAAGGCGCACGAGAAGGCGAAGGGTTTTATAGAAAAAAATGGTTACAGGAATATGGTTTCGACGTATTCTACCAGAATAAACAATGCGGTTATATTCAATTTTGTTTACAGCCAGGATGGGGTCATCATATACCCCGATATGGTCAAGGTAAAAGTAGCACTGGATAACGGAGAAATCGTAGGGTTTGATGCGAGACAATATTTAACCTCACATCACGATAGAGAAATACCGGCTCCCAGGATTACAGAAAATGAAGCAAGACAGAACATAAGCCTCCGATTCAACCCGGGGAAAGGAAGGCTTGCCATTATCCCGCTGCCCGGTAAAAGAGAAGCATTGTGCTATGAATTTAAAGGCGAATACCAGGGGGATACCTTTATTGTGTATATAAATGCTAAAACCGGAGGGGAAGAAGATATACTGCAGCTTATTGAGGATAAAACAGGTGAGTACACCATGTAATCAGGAGTGGGCTTTGGCCTGCTTCTTTTTTTCTTGACACTGTTTGTTTTGTCTGATAAACTTTTCAATAATAAACCCAGGCAGAGGAGGGTATACAGTTGGCTGAAGTTATAAAGGAAGGTTTAACCTTTGATGATGTGCTGCTGATTCCGGCTAAATCTGAGGTGCTTCCTAAAGACATTGATGTTTCAACATGGTTGACTAAGAAAATCAAGTTAAATATTCCCCTTGTTAGTGCTGGTATGGATACCGTCACTGAAGCGAGGCTTGCCATTGCCATAGCTCGTGAAGGTGGCATCGGAATAATTCATAAAAACATGTCAATAGACCGTCAGAAACTGGAAGTAGATAAAGTAAAGCGTTCTGAACACGGTGTAATTGTAGACCCTTTTTATCTATCACCGGAACACAGAATATTTGATGCTCTCGAACTCATGGAACGTTATCACATATCAGGTGTCCCCATTACTGTAAAGGGCAAACTGGTAGGTATTATAACAAACAGGGATTTGAGGTTTGAAACGGATATGACGAAGAAGATAAAGGAAGTGATGACAAAGGACAACCTGATAACAGCCCCTATTGGAACAACGCTGGAAGAAGCAAAAGAAATCCTGAAAAAACACAAAGTAGAAAAACTACCACTGGTTGATGAAGATTTTAATTTGAGGGGTTTAATAACCATCAAAGACATTGAAAAGGCAATAAAATATCCCAATTCAGCAAAGGATGATAAAGGCAGGCTCCTTGTAGGAGCAGCTGTAGGTGTTTCAAAAGACACCATGGAACGGGTTGAAGCCCTTATACAAACTCAGGTAGATGTTATTGTTGTCGACACTGCTCATGGACATTCCAGGGGAGTCTTAGATACCGTGTACGAGATCAAGAACAGGTTCCCCGATATTAATTTGGTGGCAGGGAATGTAGCTACAGCAGAAGGCACCAGGGATTTGATAGAGGCAGGAGCAGATGCCGTAAAAATTGGGATTGGACCGGGTTCTATCTGCACCACCAGAGTAATAGCCGGCATTGGAGTGCCGCAGATTACAGCTATTTTTGATTGTGCTGAAGAAGCTCAAAAATATGGTGTACCAATTATAGCGGATGGAGGAATAAAATACTCAGGTGATATAACCAAAGCCCTTGCAGCGGGTGCTGACTGTGTCATGATCGGAAGTTTGTTTGCAGGGACAGAAGAAAGTCCCGGTGAAATAGAAATTTATAAGGGCAGAAGCTTTAAAGTATATCGCGGTATGGGTTCTTTAGGAGCTATGGAAGCCGGAAGCAGGGACAGGTATTTTCAAGAAGATACTAAGAAGCTGGTACCGGAAGGAGTAGAGGGAAGGGTTCCCTATAAAGGCCCCCTTTCGGAGACGGTTTATCAGCTTATAGGGGGTTTGAAAGCCGGTATGGGTTACTGTGGGGCAGCCAATATTGATCAACTTAAAGATGTGAAGTTTATCAGAATAACATCTGCCGGTTTGACGGAAAGCCATCCCCATGATGTGGATATAACAAAAGAATCCCCTAATTACAGTTTTTAAGGTTTGAGTGGGAATGTACAATCCCACTTTCTGTTTTTGTATAATACCTGAATCCGTGATATAAAAAGTCAGAAGAATCTCTAGGCATTAATAACGCAACGTTTCTAAAGTATTTAATCTTTCACCCGATAGGTGATATAATAAAAATACAATGATATACAAAGGGTGAAAGGTATGCAAAGATTAATACTTGTTCAATCTAATGAAGAAATAATGCCTATAGGAGGACTATCTCTTGTAGGTGCACTCTTGGATAAAACTGGTTTAAACGAAAGACTCAACAAAGTTCCTGTAAAGGATCTATCTAATATAAGAATTAGTAATAGTGATATCATAAGAAGTTACTTGGGTCTTTTATGCCAAGGTAAAAATGATTTTCAGTATATAGAAGAATTTCGCGAAGACCCTTTTTTCGAAGTCTCACTGGGTTTAGATAAAGTACCATCATGTTCTCGATTAAGGCAGAGAATGGATTTAGCACCAGAGGTATTTAAAACCATTATAAAAGAAGAATCTGTAGATCTTCTAAGAGCAATGAATATCAAATTAACTCCTTGCGCAGACAACTATATTCCACTGGATATAGATGTATCCCCCTTTGATAATTCAGGTACCAAAAAAGAAGGAGTAAGTTATACCTACAAAAAATTTGATGGTTATGCTCCAATATTCGCATATTTAGGAGTTGAAGGCTACTGTGTAAATGTAGAACTAAGACAAGGCAGCCAACATTGTCAGAAGGATACACCTGAATTTTTAAGAAAAAGTATAAAATACTCAAAAGCCATTACCTCAAATCCTTTACTTTTAAGAGCAGACAGTGGTAATGACGCAACAGATAACATAGCTGTTTGCAAAGAAGAAGATGTTGATTTTATCATTAAAAGAAATCTACGTAAAGAAAGTAAAGAATTATGGCTAAAGATTGCTCAAGAAAAAGGTGAAAAAACACAGCTTCGTGAAGGTAAAATTCTTTATCTAGGGAAACAAAAGGTCAATCTCAAGTTAAAAGTAAAAGATCAAACAAAGGAAATTGGAGTATTTCAAGTATTTGAAGTAACTAAAACTACAATAGCCGATGATGGACAATATATGTTAGTTCCAGAAATAGAAGTAAACTGCTATTGGACCTCATTATACTACGATGCTGATAAAATAGTTGAATTGTATCATAAACATGGAACGAGTGAACAATTTCATAGTGAAATAAAAAGCGACTTAGACTTAGAAAGATTACCATCTGGCAAATTCAAAACAAATGATTTGATTCTACATTTAGGAGTTTTTGCATACAACATACTACGTCTTATCGGGCAAAGCAGCCTAAAAGACCGGAATGCACCTATTCAAAAGAAAGTGCGTAGAAGGAGACTAAAATCTGTAATACGTGATATGATTTTAATGGCTGCAAAATTAGTGAAGCATGCCGGGAGCTATTTTGTAAAGTTTGGTAAACGATGCAAATGGTTCCCGGTAATAAGAAATGTATATGATTCTATTGTTCTTAAATGTTAGAAATATTGTTTGATAAGGTCAAAGAATAATAAATGAAAATATCAACAGTGTTCTTATAACAGTGTTTATAGGGGTAATATGCCCTTTTTTAGACTAATATTCCTCAGAAATTAGAAGTTCTGATATTATGATGTTTTTGTTGTTTTCTATACAATCTAGAACAATAATTTTGCATCTTTTATGCATATTTTTGAAAAAATTTTTGACAGAATTATAATTATCACGGATTCAGGTAATAATTAGAAGCATAGGAAAATATAAACAAAATAGCATTTTAAGGTCATGGAAGGGATTAAGAAGAAGCAAAAAAAAGAAGGAAAAAAATTTTATAAATAGAATATATAATTAGATAATTCCTTTGTGTTTATTACTTCAATTATGGATGGGAGGAGTTTGGATGAAAAATTACGCCACCAATTACCTGAGAAATGTATGTCTAATATCCCACGGTGGAGCAGGCAAAACATCTATTGCAGAGGCTATGTTGTTTGATGCCGGAATGGTTAACCGCATGGGAAAGGTTGAAGATGAGAACACTGTTACAGATTATGACCCGGAAGAGAAGAAAAGAAAGATCTCCATTAATGCGGCTTTAGCCCCGTGTGAATGGAAGGGGTATAAGATAAATGTTATCGATACTCCCGGTTATTTTGACTTTGTAGGAGAAGTTAAAAGCGGTTTAAGGGTAAGTGATGGAGCAGTGGTGGTTGTGTGTGCTGTGTCGGGTATTGAAGTTGGTACAGAACAGGTATGGAAGTATGCTGATGATTATGAGATGCCAAGGGTTGTATTTATAAACAAGGTGGACCGGGAAAATGCAAACTTTTTCAAAGTGCTGGATGACCTCAGGGAGAAATTCGGTCAGAACATTGTACCCTTCCAGCTTCCTATTGGCCAGGAAGAGGATTTCAAAGGCGCAGTGGACCTGGTTGCCATGAAAGGTATGCTTTTTGAAGGAAAAAGCCAAAAGGAAACCGATATTCCGGAAGAACTGCAGGAGCACATAGACAAATACAGGGAAATGATAATTGAAGCTGTTGCAGAAAGTGATGATGAGCTGTTAATGAAGTATCTGGAAGGAGAAGAACTGACAGATGAAGAGATCAAGACAGGGTTGAGAGATGGAGTTTTAAACGGAAAAATAGTTCCGGTGCTTTGTGGATCTGCCGCAAAAAACATGGGTATACAGCCGCTGATGGATACGATAATAAATTATCTGCCTTCTCCTGCAGATCGGCCATCGGTAACAGGTAAAGTTCCCGAATCTGAAGAAACAGTTGAACGCAAAGCAGATGTGAATGAACCTTTCGCAGCGCTGGTATTTAAGACAATGGCTGACCCATATGTAGGAAAACTGAGCCTGTTTAGAGTTTATTCCGGTTCCCTAAAATCCGATTCAATCGTTTACAATTCTTCTAAAGACAAAGAAGAAAAAATAGGCCAGCTTTTTGTCATGAGAGGCAAAGAACAAATCAATGTTTCAAAAGTAGAAGCTGGGGACCTGGCGGCTGTAGCCAAACTGCAGCACACCACTACAAGTGATACCCTGTGTGATAAAAACCATCCTATAGTTCTTAAACCTATCAACTTTCCCAGACCCGTTGTGGCAGCTTCAGCTGAACCCAAATCAGAAGGAGATGAGGAAAAAATCAGCACGGGTTTGGCACGTCTGGCTGAAGAAGATCCAACCTTCGAAGTGTATAAAGATACAGAAGCAGGTCAGACCATCATAAAGGGCATAGGAGACCTGCATCTTGAGGTTATTATCAATAAACTCGCCAAAAAGTTCGGCACGGAAGTCGAACTGGGCAAACCCAAAATCCATTACAGAGAGACCATTAAAACCACTGCCAAGTCTGAGTATAAACACAAAAAACAGACGGGTGGGCGCGGCCAGTACGGCCATGTATTCCTTGAGCTGGAACCTCTGAACAATTATAATGAGGAAGAGGGTTACGAGTTTGTGGATAAGATATTCGGTGGAGCGGTACCCAAAACCTATATTCCTGCCGTTGAAAAAGGTGTGCGGGAGACCATGAAACAGGGTGTGCTGGCGGGTTACCCCATGGTAGGCATAAGGGTTACCCTGTATGATGGGTCCTATCACAGTGTAGACTCTTCAGAGATGGCATTTAAGATTGCGGCATCAATGGCCTTCAAGAAGGGGGCTTTAGAAGCTCAGCCGGTGCTGCTGGAACCCATCATGAACGTAGAAGTGGTTGTGCCTGAAGAGTACATGGGAGATGTTATCGGTGATTTGAATAAGAAACGGGGCAAAATACTAGGGATGGATCCCAAGAACGGAATGCAGGTTATAAAGGCACAGGTTCCGGAAGCCGAAATGTACAGATATGCTACTGATTTAAGGTCCATGACCCAGGGACGAGGAACCTTTACATCTTCATTCAGCCACTATGAGGAGGTTCCCCCTCAGGTAAGTGAAAAAATCATCGAAGAAGCCAGGAAAGCAAAAGAAGAACAATAAAAGAGGTTTTTATCGCTGTGGCTTAAACCCCGCAGCTTTCTTTTTTTGAAGATAGAAGGAACGATGAATTTATCATCTTATTACCATTGTACGGAACGGTATTTAGAAAGCGGTTGAAAAAAGCTATTCTAAATTTATGAAAAGATTTAAAGGGATATTTGTATTTATGTCGAAAATGATTATGAATAAAAATATAGCTTTCTCGCTGTTTTAGACATACATGCTGCTAACAGCACCATCAGAAGAATGAAAATTCATTGAAGGAGAAGACCTATTCCGGCGGAGCGACTTGATTTGCGCGGATAACCCGGCACTCAATTCAGTGCGGTGTTATCACAAGTAGAAAGGACCAGGCTATTTTAGGGGAACATATGATGTTTGTAGCTTTGCTTTACTGAATTGAGTGTCGGGTGGTCTGCAAGAATCACCGGAGCCAAACCGGAATGGTCAGTTCGGTAGATGAGTTTTTTCAGGATATGGTATGGTAGATACATATATTTCATGTGCATCTGGCGAAGAGCCAGTAAAACTATTGGAGAACTATTGGAGGAGAAAGGTGAGATTAGTGAAATATGGAAAAGTTTTGCGGTTCATTTAAACAAAAATGTGATATAAAAAATATAATTGTATATTTACTTTGTTTATTAATTCTGGTTATTGTTCACTGCGATCCTCCAACGGGTTTGTCTCAGACCGGTTTTAAAATGCTTGGGATTGCAATTATTTCAGCTTTATTATGGTCAACAGATGCTGCACCAATTCCCATAACGGCATTGATTATCATTTTTTTACAGACAGTTTTAAACATTACTCCTTTGAATGAGGCATTAAAGTACATAGCCCATCCGGTAAATGCTCTACTTTTTGTTGGTTTCTCTTTAGCAGCGGGATTAAAAAAGTATAATCTTGATAAAAAAATTAGTCTTAAAATTATAGACTATGCCGGTACAAATGTCAGAAAACTTCTTTTTAATATTATGGCTGCTGTTGCCTTTCTTTCAATGTGGATGTCAAATACATCTACTACAGCAATTATGATTCCAATTGTTGCGAGTATTTTGAAAATGGCAGAAGGTGATTATGAGAATTTGGGGAAAGCATTTATGATCGGAATTGCATATGCCGGTACTATTGGTGGGATGGCCACACCGGTCGGGACAACACCTAATCCTATAACAATAGCCTTTTTAAATGAAATGGTAAATATAAATCTTACTTTTTTGGATTGGGTCAGTATTGGACTGCCTTTTGTGATTCTATTAATCCCCATTGCCTGGTTGATATTGATTTTATTGTATCCACCTGAAATAAAAGAAGTTAGCATAAATAGCATACAGCATTTTAATGAAGGAACCAAAAGCCGGGATAAAATGGGAGTTATAAAAGTTTATACTTATTTTGGATTATTAATATTTTTATGGATAGGCGGTTCATTTTTCCCGGTCCCTCGAGGATGGCTTTATATAGTTTCTCTAGGTGGTTCTATATTAATGTATTTACCTATTGTTGGATTTTTAAATTGGAAAGATACCAGAGACAATGTTGATTGGGGAGTATTAATTTTAATTGGAGGAGGTCTTTCATTAGGAAAAGGTTTATCGCAAAGTGGAGTTATAGACTGGATTATAGGCTTTTTCTTACAGGGAGTTCAGGGATTACCTGTATCTATTATTATAATATTAGTTGTTGCTTTAACCAGTATAAGTATACTGTTTTTCTGCAGTATAACGGCTACATCTACAGCTTTTGTTCCCTTTGCCATTTCTCTGGCTTTACAGGTAGATGCAAATCCGGTAATTTTAGCTGCTGCAGCGGGAATTGCTTCTTCATTTGCATTTATTTTACCGGCCAATACCCCGCCAAATGCTATCGCTTACAGTTTGGGATATTTTGAAACTAAAGATATGATGAAGGCAGGTGTTATACTGTTAGTTTTGTGTATTGTTGTATTTATAGCAGTGTCCAACATATTGTGGCCGTTTATTTTTAAGTTTTAAACATTTGGTTCTTCTCCATTTTAGTTGAGTTAAATGTCGTGCAAACCCAATCCGATCAATAGTTAAATCATTATAGCTTTCTCCCGGGTTCTGTCAAGGATAAAGGCTGCGCCCCCGGCACTCAATTAACTTTTGAGTGCCGGGCCCCTGACAGA
>ENA-OSAI01000128-OSAI01000128.1-marine-sediment-metagenome-genome-assembly--contig:-NODE-128-length-46132-cov-12.207240_pt1 | contig 46132 bp, 47 predicted proteins | sample MGYA00237871_ERZ529316 | MGnify/ENA primary metagenome ERZ529316 (study PRJEB26369, sample SAMN03142814) | marine sediment metagenome | biome: marine; feature: borehole; material: sediment...
TCCTACGTAAGTGCTTTCAATTTCCTCTACAGTTGCCACGTACGTTGGTACTCCTTTCAATGTTTTCCATTCAACTAGAGGCTCAATAGCATCAACCCAAGATTGAGGAACGATTATAAGATAATCATACCTCCCGTATGTTGAAGCTTTTTGGGAAGACACCTTCATACTATTTTCATCAACAACGTTAGAAGCTAAAGACATGGGCAAAAAGTAAAATAATATTATAATGAAAGCCACAAAGAAACTAAAGATGAATCTTTTTTCCTTCAACATTACAATGCCTTCTTGAGAGTAACCTTCGATTTTGTAAACTATTATTGAGTATTTTAAAAATATCGAAGTAATGAATATACTGTCTCGCTGTTTACTATTCGTGTGCATACATATTTTTAAAATACTAAGCTAGGAGGAAGATTTTAAAGCTTGATGAGCTTTTCTGTCTCTACCCCTAACGAAGGATAAGTACCTATACATCTAGGGATATAAGAGTATAGAAGAGATACTTTACATTAAGCATTTTATGACAAAAAGCTTTTTTTCAAATCATTCTAATTTTAAAATATCCACATCGGATATGCTAGTTCCTTTATTTTCAACTAGAAATTTTTGCAATTTTCTTGATGTTCCCGGATTTTATGGTAACTTCTGCTATGTATTTACCTACCGGTAGTTGCCAATTAGGGTTTTTAAAGTTGTGAAATAGCTGTATGCATTAAAGGCGTAACAAAGTTCTTCGTTATCTTTAACGACGAGGCAAAATGTTTCAGGAATCCCTGGTCTGATGTTTATAAGCTCGGAGACTAGTATTAATCCTGGCCATATTTTTGATCTTCCCCTCCTTTTCAACGGGACCTAAGGGGCTCGGGTCCTCTATCCCACTTTCCATTGAGCGAGAAAAGCTCATTTTTCATGTATATCTTTAAATGAAATGAATATTTTAGAATCATATGCGGTAGTTTTGCCATTATTTTTTACAACCCAATGATAGAACGCTATACCCCATCCTAGAATGAATTGATGGTTAAATTCCTCTCATCCAAAATTCCCTCTAGAAGATCAAGGTTTTCAAGCGATAACAATGAAACATCGAAAATACAGCCCTAGCCCAAAATACTTGCAGCAGCAACCGCTATTTCCTCCTCAGCTCCAGGCCTTTACGCTCAAACCTACGGACATTCGACATCACATCCCTCACTTTAACTCCTTTATCTTTCAAAAGCCTCAGCAATCTCCCTCGAAAAGAAGACCCCATCCCTGTTCTCCTTTTAAAGTCTAAAATAGCCTTAGCTTTGCTGTATTTGCCTCCACCACGAACATCCAAAAATTCCTCAGAATACTTCACAAATTCAAGGCCATCAACAACTACAGAGTCCTTTTTTCTCCGGGCCTAAGGAGGTACAAGTGGTAAGGTCGAGTGGTCTGGCTTATGCCACCACGCCCTTTGAAGATTCTTTCATGTTCGTATAGCGGCTTTTTGGTTCGCATTATAAGAACTCTCTCTTCCAGCACAAAAGAAGCGAATTGTTAACGGCACTTCCACTCAGCCCAGTAGCCTTCTGAATCTCCCTAGAACTCTTAGGCTTACCATCACTGGGAACAGCCAGGATAGGCTCTTAGAAGGCCTACGCTTCAAACCAATCACTAAAATATGAAATGCTAAACCGAAAATTTAAACCTTGTTTCGAAATAGCAAAGAAGGAAAAGTCCGAAATCGATTTTTCACTGCTATTTCTCAAAAATATCCACAAAAAATCGGATAACGAGGCGGATTCATATGGTAGCCCGGGGGAGATTCGAACTCCCGTCAGCGGGTCCAAAGCCCGCTATGCTTGTCCGCTACACCACCGGGCTGCATGGGTTTGTATTAGTTGTTTTCTTTCGTTGCGAATCTGTTTTATTGTGTGCTTAATCGTTTGTATGATTTTTTCTGTGTGTTCTTGATTGTTGTTTTGTAAGTTCAGGGTTTGGAGGGTTTTTTGGTGGATTTTGGGTTGTTGTAGGTTTTGGAGGGCGCGGATTAGGGTTGTGAGGTCAAGTTTGGTGTTTTGGGTTTTTAACCATGCGTAGTTTTCTAGTATTTGTATTAATGTGTTTTGTATATAGTGTGTGGCTTCAGCTGGGGTTGATTGGTGAAGTATCGTCTTTGTTCGCATTATAATGCCTTGGAGGAATAGGGGGTTCATATAGTATTCGAGTTTTTTCCGGGTTTGAGGGTGAAATTGAGGTTTTTCTGTGAGAGATTTTTTTGTTTCGAGGAAGGCTTCGTCCCATATGTTTTTAAAAAGTTTCAGTTTTTCCTCTGCTTCTTTCTGGGTTTCGTTTGACAGCTCTGTGGTGTTCATGTATTGTTCGAACAGCTGTGGCTTTTCAAGTTTTTCTGCGGCCTTTTTCAGAGCTTGTATGAAGCGACTGGTTGAGAAGGGTTGGTTGGTTATTTCTAGAAGGATTTTCAGTATTTCTTCTAGGGCTATTCTTGTATACATGTGGGCACTTTGGTAGTCCTTTCTAGCAAAAGCGGAGGTAGCCCTGCTTAGGAAAATGTCTGCTTCTACAACGTGGTTTTCGGTTCGTATGCTTATCCTCTCAAGCGTGTGGTAAAACTTGGTTACCCATGTCTTAGTGTTTGAAAACGTCCAATCTCTGTCATAAAAAATTTGTAGTTCGTTGATTTTCTGGTCTAACTCCGTCGGCATCACTCCTGCAAGCCATTTCTTGGGAATATAGTTAAAGTCGATTAATAACCCGCCGATTTCCCTTCTTTCTGTATATTCATAGTTTAAATCCTCTGCGTCCAGTATTAACAAGTCAACATCGCTGGTTGCTGCAGCGTCGCCTCGACTCCAGCTGCCGAATAAGCCTATACCGTAAACGTTCTCGGCTGTCCACATTTGCTTAACTATCTTGTTTAAAGTCCACCGGATCTTCTCTGGAAGCCGCATTTCAATCGCTTAGATATATTTTTGGTTATCCATATAATTTGTATGTATTAGAAATTTTGGAGTCCGATTCGTCTGTTTAAATCGTAAACTTTATATATAGGAACATGTCAATCAAGATGGCGCGGGGCCAGATGGGCAGTCGCCTGTTTCCGAAAAGGTTTTGATGAGGAAAAAGGGCTGTGACGGTTTTCGCTCACTAGCGAAAGAGATGGTAAAAGGTGGTCAAGAAAAAACAAGAAGCTCGGCAACGTTTTGCCGATCGCTGTCCCGAATGTGGCAGTCAAAACCTTATTCATGATTACGACAGCGGAGAAACCGTCTGTGGAGATTGCGGACTTGTACTTTCAGAGCAGATGATGGACAAAGGACCAGAGTGGCGAGCTTTCACACAAGAGGAAAAGGAATCACGAAGCCGAGTAGGCATCCCAACATCCTACTCAGTCCACGACAAAGGATTGTCTACAGCCATAAGTCGAATCGACAGGGACGCTTTCGGCCGTAAATTACCCCTTTCCACCAGACTTCAAATGTGGCGTTTAAGAAAATGGCAGATTCGCTCTCGCGTCCACTCTTCAATCGACAGAAACCTCGCTCAGGCCATGGCTGAACTTGACAGACTTTCAGACAAGGTTTATGTCCCATCCTCGGTTAAGGAAAAAGCTGCAGTCGTATACCGTAAAGCCTTAGACAAAGGATTGGTTCGCGGAAGATCCATAGCCGCCATTGCTGCCGCTGCTTTGTATGCAGCCTGCCGTACAAGTGGAACCCCACGAACGCTTAGAGAAATTTCTGAGGCAAGCCTTGTTGATAAAAAGGATGTTGCTCGATGCTATCGATTGCTTCTGCGAGAACTGAATATACAAATGCCCATCGCGGATCCGCTGACTTATGTTTCCAAGATTGCGGAAAGAACCGGAATCTCAGGTAAAACTCAAGGACTTGCTATTGGAATTCTTCGGGAAGCCAGACGAAAAAGGGCTGCTGCCGGTAAAGATCCCATGGGGTTAGCTGCAGCCGCACTTTACATCGCTTGTCTAAAGAACAATGAGAAGAAAACTCAAAAGGAAATCGCTGAGGCTGCAGGAGTTACAGAAGTCACTGTTCGAAATAGGTATAAAACCCTAAAGCGACAACTGGGTATAGAACTTCCGGATTAGAATAAAATTAAGTACTCTCTTCTTCCAGTTCCATTGTTAATGGTCCTTTGTATCCGCATTCCTGGCAAACGTATTTTGCTGGAGTCAGCCAGAAGTCTAGACTGCTTGAAAGTTTGAGTTTCGGGCTTCCACAACGTGGGCAGTATTTCTTTGTTGGTTTTCCATGTTTCATACTCTTGAATACTTCGCGGAGACGCTGAAACATTTTCATTTTTAACTCCTGCTTAAGTCAGACGCTGTCATTGAACTTCAATGTTTTGCTCGGGGTACCCCATTTTTATTAAGAAGTTTTTGGCTTTTTCTCTTTGATCTCCTTGAAGCATTATTTGCCCGTTTTTCGCTGTTCCGCCACATGCGCAGAACGCTTTCAGTTTTTGGGCAAGTCTTCCAAGGTCTGTTTCTTTATCGTTTATTCCCTCTATAATGGTCATTGGCCTTCCGAATTTTCTTGTTTCCATTCTAACACGGATTTGCTGTTGTTCTTTTCCTATTTCTCCGCACACGCATATGTCTGTTGGGAGTCCGCATATTGGGCAGATGTCCGCCATAACGCTCAAACTCTACATTACCTATTGCTGTATATAAGAGTTTCAAATTAGCATTCTAGAGCATAAATATAGATTTCCTCTCAAGGGAGCACGCCTGTTCTTTACTGCGTTTTTTTGGTCGCATCAAGCATTATGTAGAGGATGTTGTTTCCCCTGACTAGTATGTTTCCGTAGTTAGCTGTTGGCTGTCCATTTACGCATTCGGTTGCACCTTCTAATAGAATATTCATATGCCCATCGCATTTAACCATGGTTCCCTTATATTCAACACCATTCTTCAAGACAATAGCTAAATAGGCGTTCATCTGCTTTACAAGCACGTTTAACGGTTTTTTGCTAGGTTCCATGCAAATTTCACCGGTAACAAACCTTATCCGTCTATTCTCAACACCATTCGATATAAAAGTCTTATGAAGCTAAGTTCCTTTCAATTCCATAATCCTTTTAAACGCGCCTTTTCCCTCTTCAAGCACAAGAGTGGAAGCTTATGGCCACACAGATGAAATCAGCTAGATTAGGGGAAATAACACCTGAAATGCAAGCAGTTGCCCAGGAAGAAAAAGTATCTATTGACAAGATTCGCCGCCGAGTTGCTGCTGGCACAGTTATCATCGCTCGAAACGTTAGAAGGAAAAATGTTCATCCCCTAGGCATAGGTGAAATGCTCCGTACAAAAGTAAACACAAACATTGGAACTTCGCCAGACATGAGTGATATTAACCTGGAAATTGAGAAGGCCAAAGTTGCAATTGAATATGGAACTGACACCATCATGGACCTAAGCATTAACGGCGACTTAGATAAGGTTCGAAGAGCCATACTAGACGCTGTAGCAGTTCCATTAGGAACCGTTCCAGTTTACCAAGCAGCCATCGAAGCAGCAAGAAAACACGGTTCCATCGTACACATGACTGAGGACGATATTTTCCGCGTTATTGAAAAACACGCTGAGGACGGAGTGGATTTTATGACAATACATTGTGGAATAACCCGGCGCACAGTTGATTATATTACCCGTCATCCAAGGATTATGGGAATCGTCAGTCGAGGCGGAACGTTCCTTGCTGCTTGGATGATACATAACGAGAGGGAAAACCCGTTATATTCAAACTATGATTATTTGCTCGAAATAGCCCAAGAGTATGATTTCACTTTAAGCTTAGGCGACGCATTACGCCCTGGATGTATATTTGATGCCACAGATAACGCTCAAATCCAAGAATTACTAACTATAGGAGAGCTCGTAGAAAAGGCTAGAAAAGCCGACGTTCAAGCCATGGTAGAAGGGCCGGGACACTTGCCCCTTGACCATGTAGAGGCAAATGTAAAACTCGAAAAATCCATCTGTAAAGGTGCACCTTTCTACGTGTTAGGGCCCGTGGTAACCGAAGTTGCCCCGGGATACGACCATATTGTCGGGGCTATTGGCGGAGCCCTAGCCGGAATGGCAGGAGCTGATTTCCTATGCTATTTAACTCCAGCTGAACATTTAACCTTGCCCTCAATTGAAGACGTTAAAGAAGGGGTCATCATCACCCGAATAGCGGCGCATGCCGCCGACATAGTTAAGCTTGGAGGAAAAGCATATAGCCGCGACTTGGCAATGGCCAAGGCTCGAGCGAATTTAGACTGGAAAACGCAGTTCGAGAATGCGATAGATCCGGAAAAAGCCAAACATTATCGTGGACGTTTTCAGCTGAAAAGCCCTGAAGCATGCTCCATGTGTTCTGAATACTGCGCTATAAAAATCTTGAAAGAAACATTAAAAACTAAAGGATTATGTATATAGAAAGACTGAGGAGACGAATAGGGTATGGTTGAGCTAAAGGTTTTCACCTTGCCTAATTGTCCTAACTGCCCCGCAGCCAAAAAAATCGTTGAGGAAGTTTCACGTAAATATGGTGTGGCCTACCGCGAAATAGACATCGGGACCCCTGATGGACAACTGGAAGGATTAATGTATCAAGTGACGAGTACGCCTAGTATAGCCATTGACGACGAAGTTATAGCACGAGGAAAAGTAATTCCTATAAACGAGTTGGAGGAAGCTCTAAAGCGGAAGCTTCAAAAATAGACTTGGAAGTTTAAACCTGTGTCTGAAACTAAAAACGCTATGCTAAGGTTCCAATACTCGGAGAAGATAAAGTCTGAACTCATAATGACCTCCAAACTTCTCGAAGCCTTAAAAGATCTTAAAGATGAAGAAAGAAAAGGTGCAGAAAAGCTCTTCCTCTCCTTTTTAAACGCTTTGCGAATCGAAATCAACATCGCACGTAACGTTTCACAAATAAATGATTTTGAGAAAGTGGATTTAAGAGTGGAAGAAGCTGCGTTGCATGTAAAGATGCATGAATATTCAGAGGCTTTTAAACGAATTTCTGAAGCAATTTCCATAACCACTACAAGCGGACAGAAATCAGTTGAAACTTTAAAACGAAAAGGAATGCTTTAACGTGGAATTGAATCTTTCATAATGAAACAAATACTCTTGTGCATAACCTGCATATTCACCGAAATATTCCCGTCCAAACCCGCTTATTACATTGTACTCGTTGGGTGAAAGTGACTTCTTATGCAACACCTTTCTTACAAATTCTTTGTCAAAATGCATAGAATAATGTTTAAGAATTGCTCTTTTAACCCAAACATCTACTGGGAAAGCCTCAGGTTTTTCAAGTGAAAAAAGCAAGACACAGTCTGCAACCTTGTGTCCTACACCGCGAAGCCTTAAAAGTTTCTTCTTGGCCTTCTTATAACTCATTTCCTTGAAATCCTCAAAATTGATGATTCCCTGTATAGTTTTCTCTGCAATCTCGCGAATATACTTCGCTCTGAAGCCTAATCCACATTCTTTTAGCTCGCTAAGGGACACTTTAGCGAGTTTAGCTGGTGTTGGAAAAGCATAGAATTTTTTTCCTTCAAATGTCATTTCTTCACCGAATTTTTGAGAAAGAGCTTCTATGTTACGCTTTATTCCCGGGATATTTTTGTTTGTAGCGCATATGTAACTTATTAGACATTCCCACGGATGCTGCCTAACTATGCGCAATCCCCTAAATCGCTGGAGAGCTTGTTTAATATGTTCGTCCCTGCTTATGCTCGAAAGGATTTGCTGTAAGTTTTTGTCCAAAGTAAAATAGTTTTTAATAAAATCCTTGCTTATGTTTTCAAATATTAACTCTCTTCCATTTTGTCTGATCTTGAAAACTTTATCATTGACTAACCCATACCACCAGTTCCCCGCTTTTTTCCAACGAAAAGTCTGTCCACAACCCAAAGTATAATCAAGGTTAAAAGAGGTAAAATCATTGAGCAGAAGCTTTCCCATTAACACTCACATCATTCGGTTTACAATATAGCGAATTCTAACCCTAGTTCCTTCAGTTTTTCAACAGTAGGCACCCCAGTGTCATTGTGCCATCCGCGTAATCGGTAATATTCATCTAGCATTGTTTCGAGTTGTTTCCTTGTCAATCGTTGTGCTTGAGCAATTCCAGATGGTAGAGACTCGTTAAGGAATCTCCAGGGTAAAGTATCCTCTTCACGTGTAAAGCCTTCTCGTACATTGAACATACGTACAAGGTTCCAGACCCGTTCACCAAGCGGTATGAACTCTTCAACAGTCATTTCCATGCCAGTTGCAGCGTTTAACATTTCCACATAACGTCTTTTTCCGATAACCCCTCTAACGAACCAACATCCAACTAAGCAATCCACAGCCGCACCATAGTCTTGCTGAGCCTTGACGATTTCAGCCCTTTTTTCGGTGGAAAACCTATCAATAACCGTACCATCAGCTGCTCTTCCAGCGATTTCGTAAGAAGTTGGCCACGCTCGGGTGTGGCATCCCCCTCTATCGGCTGTTGCGTAGGCTAAGCCCAACCCAGGAGAAGAACGGGGGTCATACCCAGGAGTTTCTAATCCTTTGATTTGTATAGCGATTTTTTCCGCCTTTTCGCCTAAAGACTTAGCGTATCTTCTTACACCTTCTGCCATTTCGTTGCCTATGCCTTGTCTAAACGCTATCTTTTCCACAAGTTTTACCAATGCTTCTGGATTACCAAAATGGCATTCTAAACCGTCTGTATCCTGTTTGTTTATCATTCCTTTCTCATAACATTCCATTACAAACGCAATTGTGTTTCCAGTGGAAATTGTATCTAACCCATAATTATCGCATAGCATGTTTGCATAGGCTATGACTTCATAACTCTCTATAGCACAGTTGGTACCCATCAATGCGAGAGTCTCATATTCCACGCCCTCAACTATTGCTCCAGCATAAGCACCACTTTTTATTATTCCCAGTTTTCCACAGTTTACTGGGCAACTGTGGCAGGCTTTATGTTTTACCCAAAACTTCTTTTCTAGAGTTTCAGCTGAAAGCGAATCGGCATTTTCGAAGGTTGCTTCTTGAAAGTTTCTTGTTGGAATTAGGTCTTGGTCACTTGCGAAGATTACGGTACGAGCGGTGCCCCAACGTTTTCTCGCTCGAATAGTTTCGTTACGAAGTAATGCGCTTCTTGTCTCAGCGGCTATCTTAATAAATGACTCAGCATTGTGCAAACGTATTTGTCCGGAACCCTTTACAGCTATTGCCTTGAGGTTCTTCGACCCCATAACTGCACCTGTTCCACCTCTTCCTGCCTGGCGGTAGCGATCAACACATATACAAGCGAACCTAACGCGATTTTCACCAGCTTGTCCAATGCTAGCAACTCGAAGACCTGTATCATCGTTCCAACTTCGAATTTTCGCCTCAGTTTCGAAAACGCTCGAACCCCACAAATCACTAGCATCCCGAATCTCTACTTCTTCCTTAATCAAAAGATAAACTGGATTTTCACTTCTTCCATAAATTATGATAGCATCATAACCAGCATACTTCATCTCCGCACCGAAATGTCCACCAACATGAGAATCACAGAAAGTTCCAGTCAAAGGTGACTTCGTAATTATGCACATACGACTTCCAGGACAAAGCGTTCCAGTCAAAGGCCCTGTAAGAAACATCAAAGGATTTTCCGGAGCAAAAGGATCTGTTCCTGGCTCTAAATATTTCCACAATAATAAAGCGCCTAGGCCTTTTCCACCAACAAACTTTTTCACGTCAAAGAAATTTTCGGATGAAGTTTTTCGAATTTTTCGCGTAGCTAAATCAACTTCCAAAATCGTCCCAGCATATCCACCTCTAAACATACTTACGCTTCCTCCGTTAGAATATGCTTTCTTAGCTCCTCAGCCGTTCTCTCCGGTGACTTCGCAAAAATCCTTGTGTCAAAAGGCACTGTATAGAGGCTAAGCGCATTCGCTGGACAAGCTTCTACGCAGGGAGCCTCACCCCTACAAAGTTGGCATTTGAATGCCACCTTACGAGTTGGATGAATCACTATAGCTTTAGCCGGGCAAGCCTCTACGCAGAGCCCACAACCGGTACAAAGCTTTTCATCTATAATTACGATGCCTAATTCCTCGTCTTTCATGATGGCATTTTGCGGGCAAGCATCCACGCAGGCAGCCTTCAAACACTGAACACAAACCGTTGGAATATCCAGTCCAGGTGGATAGCAATAAACCCTAATCCTCGAAAGGGATGGAGCAATTACTCCCTCATTTTTTAGGCTACAAATCATTTCACATGTTCTGCATCCGGTACAAGCCTTATATTCAACCATTACCGATCGCGGCAACTCTTCCTCGCCTCTTTAATAACAGAAGTATCTCAATTAGAAACCCTAATATAAAGAGAAATATGACACAGCACTCCTAAATAATCCACTATAATCATCGAAGAAACCTATTATCTTGAGGAATAAAAATTGAAGAAATTCACCGTGATAGGACTTGAAGACTTTCCTCTAGTGAAACCAGGAGATAACGTCGCCAAGCTTATCGTAGAAACCGCCGCTCGAAACGGCGTCACCATTGAAGAGGGAGATATTATAGTAATCGCACAGAAAATCTTCTCGAAGGCCGAAGGAAGAATAAAAAGCCTAAACGATGTGATTCCGTCTGATAAAGCTAAAAGCATAGCGCATAGAACAGGTAAAGACCCCAGGTTTGTGGAGCTAGTTCTACGAGAGTCCAAGCGTATCGTAAAAGCTTCTCTAGAAACATTAATTGTCGAAGACAAACGTGGGTTAGTCTGCATTAACGCTGGAATCGATAGGTCAAACGTAGAAGGAGAGGGAAACTTTACACTTCTACCTGAAAAACCAGATGAATCCGCAAGAAAATGCCGCCTACAACTATTACATTTAACAGGAAAAAACGTAGCAGTAATAATCTGTGATACCTATAGCCGACCATTCAGACGTGGACAAGTTAATTTTGCAATAGGCATAGCTGGAATAAACCCATTCAAGGACTACCGCGGACTTCCAGACCTCTTCAATTACATAATAAAGGTAAAACGTGTAGCCATAGTTGATGAAATTGCATGCACCGCTGAACTACTTATGGGACAGGCAAGAGAGGCAATCCCCGTTGTAATCATAAGAGGCTTAAAACCCTTCATTGAATTCTCTGAATCTAGTACCATAAAAGAACTAAAAATAAGCACTGAAGAAGATCTATTTAAAAATACACTTTAGAGAAGTATTCAAAGTTTTTCACCTTCCACAAATCACATGGATTCTTGCATAAATGGGTTCACCCGTTTTTCCGTTCCAATAGTAGTAGCTGGACCATGGCCAGGATAAACAACGAAATGCTCCGGCAAAATCGCAATTCGCTCTTTGATTGATCGCATTAAATCCCGATAAGAACCGCCGGGAAGGTCCGTTCGCCCAACGGAGCCAGCAAACAACGTATCTCCAGTAAAAATTAAGTTTTTACCAAGAAGTGAAATGCTTCCTGGACTATGCCCGGGAGTATGAAGAACCCTTAGCTTTTCTTCGCCAAATTCTACCAGATCTCCATGACGAAGAAGAACATCTGCCATGGGTGAGAAATCTTTAAATCCAAATGCTTGGGATACGGCTTTTCCTACTCCTCCTAGCATGACCGCATCCAACTCATGAATTAATATAGGGGCCTCGGTGTTTTTCTTTGCTAAGCCATTTCCACAACTATGATCTGGATGCCCATGTGTGTTTACTATAAACTTCACTCGTAGGCTGTTCTCGTTTATATATGTAAAAATTTTCTTTGCTTCAGCTTCTGTGTCAAATCCCGGATCAATAAGGAGAGCTTCTCTCGTTTTTTCACATGAAACTACGTAGCAATTCGTGAATAAAGCCCCAACTGCAAAGGTTTGAACTTTCACTTATCTATCCCTTCTTTTTCAAAAATTGAAGTTCACAGTCTTTAACTTTGCTGTACAACCACGAAACTTAAAACATTAATTTAAGCTCCCTAAACACTCAAATATCCCGTTAACAATCAATACACTGAACTGGCATGGAAAAACCCCAAGGTGAGCCTTTATTTCCTTCCGAAAAAAGTAGAGAAGCTTTCACCCATTTTGAATGGTTGAATAACCTCGTTGAGAAGGAATTTCAAATAGAAGAAGCTTTGATAGAATTTGAAGTACCTACCTTCTACGTGAAACTAAATGAAAACTCGAAACAAGCCTTTCTCAGATTATTTAGACGTCTCGAACCAGAAGGTTATATTCCCATACTAAGGAGAAAAAATGGAAGGACTGCCCTAAAAATCACTCCTAAGCCTAAGACTAGGCCTAGTAACCCGTGGATAAATTTAGCTCTTTTCATTGCAACAATCCTAACTACTTTCGCCACAGGCTACTTTATTTCTGCGCCTCTTGCAGAAGAAGGACTAATGCAAAACCCCTTGTTAGGCGCAGCCTCTTTTTCAGCCGCAATCTTAACCATCCTCGGAGCACACGAGATGGGACATAAACTTGCAGCAAGTAAGCATAAAGTTGAAGCCACGTTTCCCTATTTTATTCCAGCCCCTCCACCCATTTTTGGAGGACTGGGAATAGGAACCTTCGGAGCAGTAATAATGCAAAAGTCTCTCCCACCTAACAGAGATGCACTCTTCGACATTGGCTCTTTTGGTCCAGTTATCGGATTCTTTGTAACCATTGTGATAACAGCTGTGGGAATAATGCTCTCTTATCCCGTGGAAACCCTTCCTAAAGATGCAGGTTTTCTTCCGGTAATCCCACTTTTCACGATTATTTTTCGGATACTGGTTAATTGGAAGCTGGTTACCCCGGGAAATCACATTCTGATTCATCCAGTGGCACTTGCCGGCTGGGTTGGAATGTTGATTACCATGCTTAATCTTCTGCCAGCTGCAATGCTTGATGGAGGACACATCGTCCGTTGTTTTGCCTCGGAAAGAATTCGCATGGCTTTTTCCGCGCTTTCGATTGTTTTCCTTTTCATGATGGATTTATGGCCCATGGCTTTCTTCGTTTTGTTAATATCGATGGTTAGACATCCAGGACCTCTAGATGACGTTTCCAGTCTTTCTTTAGGAAGAAAGTTCTTCACAGTTTTTCTAGTCTTAGTGTTCTTATCATGTATTCTTTTGTATGGACCTTTGCTTGATTTGTTTTTATGGCTGCTAAAGTTTTTCTGATTTTTGTATTCTGTATTTGTGTTGTTCGCATAAACAGCAATGTTTATTAAATATCAATATATACGAATCAATAGTTTCGCTTTGTAAAAACAGATACATAAGGGAGCAGAATGAAGCACATTCTAATATTCACGGTTTTCTTTCTGACATTTACATTGGCTTCGTTGCTGATAGCCACTCCGCTCTTTCCTGGAAACTTCCTTTTAACGATTCTTTCCAGAAACGCCCAATTGATGGAGTATAGCCGTTATATAGTGGCTTTGATAAATGGGTTAATATACTCACTTTTAATAAGCTTCTTTTTCGTTTGGCTGAGTAAAAAGCTAGTTGAAGACTAGAGCTCTTGGGCTGATAGAAGAAAACCAGTTAGACGAATCCTGCTTTGGCATTTGTTACATTGAATAATTAATTCCTCTAGTTCTTCTCCTTTAAGTTTAGTGTCAAGAATTGTATAGACTTCTTCAGATTCATCATCTGGGGAAATTACTACTCCACAATGTGGACATGGGAAGGCTCCATCCCCATCAATTTTTGTGAGATCAACCACATACTCATTCATTCTTCTTTTCATTTTCAGTTCTCCTTTGTTCCAATGGTTTAGAACTTGTGTTAAGAGTTTGGTTTTTATTAACAATTGTGAAGCTTCAATTCATATTACTCTTCTATATCCAAATCTGACTACGGAGAAGCTATTCCAGCTACCTTTGGAAATGGCACAGCGTCCCATATATTCTCTAGTCCACAAACGTAACGAGTTAGTCTTTCCACCCCTATTCCAAAACCAGCGGAAGGAGGAATTCCGTTCTTCAACATTTTAAGATACCAACCATACTTTATCGGATCTTCCCCTCCACGTTTAATTCTCTCGACCACTTTCAAGTAACGGGTTTCTCGCTCTCCTCCAGAAATGGCTTCTCCATAGCCTTCGGGATATAACAAATCAAAGTCTCGCAGGATTCCTGGTGTTTCTGGATGCTCCAAGTAGTAGAACCCTCTGGCAGTTATTGGATAATCTACTATCCAAAAGGGCTCACGGTGAATCTTTGAAATAGCCTCTTCAGCCTTCCAGTTAAGCTCTTCACCATACTTCACATCAAATCCGAGAGAATTTACTATCTCGACCGCTTCTTTGTAACTATACCTTCTAAAGGGCCTGCTAGGAGTTTCGATTTTCCGCTTTAGAAGTTCCAGTTCCCTTCGGCATTTAACCTTTGTTTCTTCGATAACCTTGCAATACATTTTTTCAGCTAAACGCATCACATTATCATAAGAGGAAAAAGCCTGTTCAAGGTCTACCTGCCTAAACTCGGTTAAATGGCGCTTTGTATCCACAGTTTCTGGAGGCTCAAGCCGTATATTGGGTGAAATGGAGAAAACTTTGGGAATGGCAGCAACAACCATTTGCTTGTAGAGAATCATGCTGCTCATAACTTTAAATTCAGTTCCGTAATAACTAAAAGAAACTTGTTTCGCACCTCTTATTCCAGGGTCCGTAACGGGGCCAATTATGGGAGCCAAAATTTCGACAAATCCTTTTTTCCTAAGGAATTTTCTTATGGAGTGTATTAACTGATCTTGAATTTTCAAAACAGCAACCATCTCAGCCTTTCGAAGTGTTCGATATCTTTCTTGGAGAAGGAAATCCAAGTTTTTTAACTGTGTCATAAGTATGTAAACGTTTTAGCAGATTATAAATTTTTTATAGTGTTTTTTGAAGATTTTTCGAAAACCTAAATGTTTTTATCCATATTCTATGTAATATTTACAATTATGAAGCCAAAGCTGGACGATAAAGACTTACAAATACTTTCTTTGCTTCAGAAAAACTGCAAGCTAACTGTGAAAGAAATTGCTAAAAAGATAGGTTCACCTATCACAACTGCTTTTGCAAAAATAAGGCGAATGGAACAACTTGGAATAATCAAAGACTACCGAGCGGTTTTAGACGCGAAAAAACTTGAAAAAGGAGCCACTGCTTTTATACTTGCTTCTTTCTCCTATGAAACCATAAATGAAAAACCACTTTCTCAACGGGAAATCGCAAAGCAAATAGCCCGGTTTCCAGAAGTTCAGGAGGTTCACATAATAGCTGGCGACTGGGATATCCTTATTAAAGTTAAAGAAAACGATATAGACGCTATAGGAAAGTTTGTCATAGACAAGCTTAGGAACATAAAGGGTGTAGAGAAAACATTAACTTGTATGGTCTTTGAAACCCAGAAAGAAACGACAGAAATATCCCTACAAAACCTTTTTCTGAAGAAAAAGAAAGTAGTCATCCAACCTAAAAGAGGGAAAAGGAGATAGAACCATTGGAAAGGTTTGACGTTATCGTGGTTGGAGCTGGAACTGCTGGATGCATGGCGGCTAAAACAGTAGCTGAAGCTGGATTGAAAGTATGCCTAGTAGAAAGAAAGACGGTTGAAGAAATAGGTGAGAAAGTTTGTGGAGACGCTGTTGGAAAACACCACTTTGAAAATCTTGGCTTGAATCCCCCGAAAAACATGGAACTGGAAAAGGAAATTCCTGGTATCAAGGTTTATTCGCCTAATCTTGAAACTGTTTTCACGGTTCAAGGGGAAGGCTTACACGGTTACGTTCTCAATCGCAGAAATTTTGGACAACGACTATTGAAGGAGGCGATTGATGCTGGTGCTAATCTCCTAGAGTCTACCTTATGTATAGAACCAACAATAGAGAAAAATTTCGTGAATGGAGTTCTTCTAAAACATTTAAAAACTGACAAGCTAATCCATCTCTTCAGCAACGTTGTAGTAGATGCAACTGGAATCTCAGCAGTTTTAAGGAATAAACTTCCTGAAGAAATGATGGTTCCTCGGAAAATCGACAGAAAAGACATTGAAGCTTGCTATCGGGAGATAAGGCAACTCAAAAACGAAGCAGAAGTCCCAGAAATGTGCGAGATATACCTGAATAACCAAGTAGCTCCAGGTGGCTATGTTTGGATTTTTCCAAAAGCCGGCTCAAAAGTGAACGTTGGTTTGGGCGTGGCCATGCGTGGAAATTTTCCCAATCCGAAAAAACGGTTATATCACAACATTCTTTCAAAACCCATGTTCGAAAATTCCTTATTACTTAGTGGCGGGGCATGGACTGTCCCTACAAGAAGACCATTAGACAATATGGTTGGAAACGGAATCCTAATTGCTGGAGATGCCGCATGTCAAGTAAGCCCAATTCACGGCGGAGGGATAGGCCCATCCATGATGGGCGGTTGTCTAGCAGGAAAAACAATTATAGAGGCTTTTGAAAAAGGCGATGTCAGCCAGAAAACCCTATGGCAATATAATCTTCGTTACATGGAATATTATGGCATCAAACAGGCGGGACTGGATGTTTTCCGGATCTTCCTTTTATCTTGTCTGGATGAGGATTTAAATTATGGAATGAAATACAGGCTTATCACCGAGAAAGACCTGTTAGAGGCCAGTATGGGCAATGAGATTCAAGTAAGATTTTCTGACGCAACTATGAGAATTTTTAGAGGAATCAGAAGGGTTAGTCTCCTTAACAAGCTTAGGATAACTGCCAGCTTAATGCGGAAAGTCCGTGATTGGTATAGAAAATATCCTACCTCACCTAAAGGCTTTAAAAAATGGAGAAAGGAGACCCAAGCACTCTTTGAGGTTGTGGAGCAGAAGCTTAGTCAACAATAGAAAGGTTGAATGTTAAGTTTATGCGTGTTGCTGCGTTAATAACTGGCGGAAAAGATTCCACCCTTGCGCTTTATCACGCCTTAAAACAAGGACTTGAAGTAGCCTATCTTGTAACAATGATACCTCGCCGCGAGGATAGTTGGATGTTTCATTCTCTAAACCTCCACCTCGTAGATTATTTCGCTGAGGCGGTTGGAATCCCTTTAATCAAAGCAGTTACAAGTGGAAGGAAAGAGGAAGAAATTAAAGATTTGGAACGCTTAGTCGCCCGTTTAGACGTGGAGGGTATAGTTTCTGGAGCAATAGCCTCAACTTACCAGAAAAGCAGAATAGAAAGTATCTCAAGACGACTAGGCCTCCGCTCAATAACTCCTTTATGGCTAAAAACGCCAATTTTGCTTTTAAATGAAATGTTACAACTGAAATTTGAAATCCTCATCGTTGGGGTATTTGCGCAAGGCTTTGACCAAAAGTGGCTAGGAAGAAAACTTGACAAAGCCGCAGTAACAGATTTATTAAAACTGCAAGAGAAATATGGAATCTCCATAGTAGGTGAAGGAGGAGAGTACGAAACCCTAGTCGTAGATATGCCGTTATTTAAGAAAAAGATACATGTGTTAGAAACCCAAAAGTTTTGGTATGGAGAATATGGGCACCTCAAAGTAACCAAAGTTAAACTAAAACCAAAGGTTAACTAATCGGAAAGTTTATTTCCCCCCTCATCGCTATGGGTTAAAATAACCCAGTCACGGAATTCACATTTCACCCAAGGGATGTAACCCCTAGAAGGTTGAACCGCGCTTAGAAGGGTTAGGAAATGGCATATAAGTATATAGCAGAAGCTTGGTCAAACCTAGATAATTCCTATGTGAAAGAGTTACTGCGCCAAAGACTCATGGCATGGCGTAAACAAAAAGCAGTCACAAGAATAGATAAACCCACACGATTAGACAGAGCGAGAAAATTAGGTTACAAGGCAAAACAGGGCTTTGTAGTTGCTCGTGTTCGCGTCAGACGAGGCGGCTTAAGAAAAATCCGCCCTCGTTCTGGAAGACGGCCTAAAAGAATGGGAGTCAAAAAGTATAAGCCAGCGAAAAGCTTAAGGCTTATAGCTGAAGAGAGAGCCGCTCGGAAGTTTCCAAATCTTGAGGTTCTCAACTCTTACTGGGTTGGAGAAGACGGAAGATACAAGTGGTTTGAAGTTATAATGGTCGATCCTCATCATCCTGTAATTAGGTCAGATCCTAAAATAAACTGGATATGCCAAAAACAGCACAAAGGTAGGGTTTTTCGCGGCTTAACCAGCGCTGGCAAGAAAATTAGAGGCTTAAGGCGGAAAGGTCGAGGAGCAGAAAAGATCCGTCCAAGTAGAAAGGCTGCAACTCAAGACTAAACTTTCTAAAACTTACTAAAGGGTTTTTAGTAGTAGATGGGGTCTGCCCGTCATGAAGTCCTCATTTTGTTGTTCAGTCTGGGACGGCGTCATCATCCCCCAAGACATCAAACAATACCGCAGTTCTTAAACGTTCTGTGTCTGTGAAAGTTTTCTACGAAGTGCTTTTATTGTCCCGGAAATGGCCAAGACATGAATCGCCACCTGAGCTTCCCTTATTTGAGTGATTATTGCTATAGCTGCTCTCACCATTAATATCCCATTATTGTTGCAACGTAATATGGCGAATCCTTCTTCAGGCTTATAGTCAATTAAGACTAAATTTGCTTTACTCGCTCCATACTCGCCGTAAAGTCGAGTCAAAGAATTCCAAATTTTGTTCAATAAAGTCCTCTTGTCAAAGGTTTTGTTTGACTCGATTTTTAGAGCTAAATACCTATGTCTCGGTTTAGTTCTCAGTGACAATTCTTTCCTCTCTTAACTAGTCGAATGCCAGGTGCAATAAAATTCGACTTTAATTTCTCACGATTTCGTTTCACTGTGGACAAAGGAAACTTCGAAACAGCATCCAAACCTGTTGGAAAATCTAAATCGAATAGCGTTGCTAGAACGGCTAGCTCCCGAGGTTTCCGCATGTGCCAAGTTTCCGAAGCTTCGCTAGAAATAACAATCGGAACACCATAATTCAACGCCACCACAGCTTCTTTTCTTAAATAAGACAATAAGCGAGTCCTTTGAACACCGTTCGATAAAAGAAGGGGCTTGATGCGGATTTCGAGAGAAGCTAAAGCGTTAGAAGCTAGTTCGGCCTCTTGAGAATCAAAAAATCGTTTCCTTGAATCAAGCCTAGGGAAAAATAAGAGGTCAACCCGCCTATCCTTGGCGGCTTGACGGGCAACTACCTTAGAAACGCATGTTACGCTTACAACCTCAAATTTTCTCCGTAAGCGCCTCAAGTGACCGAGTAGTTCGTGACGAGTCTTCGGAATTAATTCAACCCGTGTGGCAAAATCTATTCCTACGCTTGCACAAAGCTTTTTAATATAAGTAATTGTTCCGTCGTCTGTATCGGGTGAAAGATTAGCTGCAACTAAATCATATCCAAGCTCATGCGCTTTTTCCAGCATTTTCCTAGTTTTATCTAAATCATGAATTGGAAGCTGAAGGTTGAGATCTACAAATTTCCTTTTCATGGCAGAATGCCTAGCTCCTTGAAAGTTTTCATCATCTCTATCACTTTTCCAGTTTTGAATCCTACTCGTAAATGGATGGGGTCTGCGGAGCTAAGCTTAACCTCGCCTTTAAAAGCTGATTGCTTATCAAGGCGAAGATAAAAGCTTCCTTTTTTTGCGTGTTGTTCAAAGTTCATAGCCAAAAACTTTTTGTCTAATAAATTTAAGCCTGAGGCAAGCTTGTTCATAAGTGTTTTTATTAATTCTTTCTCTTTTAATCTTGTTTCTAAAAGAATTATCGGGTTGCCGTGATGACCAGTTAAATTTGTCTTTTTAAACTTTATTTCTTCTGCCAATTGTTTGGGAAACAAATTCTTTACTGCTTGAATTACCTTGTTAGAATCTTCAGTGGCATGGATAAACACTCTAATCTTTACGTACGCTATCAAGCTGGTCTGCAATCTTCTCACTCTTCTATTTCGCTGAAGCCTTCACAGTTTTCCTAACTTCAGCGAGAAACTCTTTCAGTGCTTCAATGTTTTCTTCATGGATAGTCCTTCTTCGAACATCAACAGGTATTCCAAGTTTCACCGCTTCATCGTAGCGGATCCCAGCCTTGATCAGCTCTCCTCGGCTGAAACCCTTCCCTAAACGAACTTTTCCCCGAGGCCTTCTAACTTTTGGCTCGATTCTTCGCAAGGAAAATATTTCCCTCCTCTACCATTGAAACTCGTTGTTAAATCTCGTTAATAGAAGTTTTCACCACAAAGCTAATAAAGCTATTATCCTATTGCATTGCATCAAAATTAAATGGAAAACACTACAGCAATGATCCCGAAAGAATTTTTCATAACAAGCGGCAAAGCCATAAGCCCAGTTTCAGAACTTAATGCTTTCGACTTAGCGTTGAAAAACGCTGGAGTAGCTCAATGTAACCTTGTCGCAGTCAGTTCCATCCTACCGCCAGGATGTAAGGAAAGAAAATGGCGAAAACTTCCCGCGGGAGCCATAACCTTCGCTGTTATGGCAAGGATGAACGGAGAGGAAGGCACAACCATAGGTGCTGGAATAGCTTGGGCATGGGAAGCCCACGGAAAATACGGCATGGTAGCTGAAGCCCACGGATATATGGACAGAAAAGCTGTGAAAGAAACATTAGAATGGAAGATAAGGGAAATGGCCAAAATTCGTAATGTCGAAATTGGAAAAATCCGATACCGCATTGAAGTTCTGAAGGTACCTATGGATCATTATGGCTGTGTTATTGCAACTTTAATATACTGCTTTTAGCGTTCAGCGTTCCTTACCATTTTCGTCTCCCTCTTTTCCGATTCTCCAGCAATTCCTGTCTAAAAACCAGGGCGATGATCATTCCGGCTAGAAAGCCACCAATATGTGCCCAATAAGCTACTCCGCTTGGCACAATGCTTACAAGGTTTATTAACCCAAACGTCCACTGCATCAGAAACCATAACCCGAGGAAGACTAAGGCTGGTATTGGAACAATAACTATCCATCCGTAAAAGACTAATGTTAAGACTTTAGCCCTTGGGTATAACACGAAATATGCACCTAAAACTCCAGAGATGGCCCCTGAAGCGCCGATTACTGGAACTGTGAACTGATTAGGACTTGTCAAGCTTAAGATATGCACAATTGCCGCGACGACACCACATGAAATATAGAACAAGAAGTATTTTCCATGCCCAAAGGCATCTTCAACGTTATCCCCGAAAACATAAAGGAAAAGCATATTTCCCAAAAGATGCCCTAATCCGCCGTGTAAAAACATTGAGGTGAATATCGTGTATAGCCTTTCTCCTTCAATTATATCCCCTGGGACCATAGCGAATCTTTTGTAAAGATCTTTGAGGAAACTAAATTCTTTAACATCATAGAAAACGTAGACTAGAACTGCTAGAAAAACGGCGACGTTTATTATTATGAGGATTCTTGTAACATGAGGCTTTTTAGATGGGCGATTTAAATCGTGAAGGGGGAGCATGTTTCATCAATCTCTAATCCGGTGGTAAAGGATACTGGAAGGCAAAGCTAAATAGTTTATCGAGAAACCGTAAGAGTTACTGTTGGTGGATGCTCAACCATCACCCATAATCCAGTTGTTCCACCAGTATCAGGGTAGATTGGGTCTGTTCCGTCGAAAGTTACTATTGCACCCTTCAAAGTAACATCTAAGGCGTTTTGGAAATCTGCAGAAGCACGGCTGTCGTCTACTAGCTTAAGGTCTATTCTAACTGTTTGGCTGCCGCCGCCTGTAGATTCACTCATGCGGAGTCCACCAGTCTTATCGCCAGCTATCGCGTCGAAACGGTAAAGCTGATAATTATCCGAGGTTGTGAACATTATTCCGAACCCATGATTATCCTCAACCATTTCAGCCCAATGATGAGCCCAGCCGTTCTCGAACGAATCTGAAAAGTTATAGAATAAGCCTTCATCTTGCGAGATTACTGGCATTCCAGCCTGCGTTCCATTTTCTGTGTATATTTTGCTCCAGCTCGAGGTCCACTTATTTTTACTAACTGTTTCTTCTATGCGAACGCCGCGTAGGTCATCAATGCTTCTGGATTGGATGGAATCAAGGAACATGAATCTTAAGAAATACGTGTAATAGGTAGCGTTTGCTGGTAAGGTAACAACTATATAGGCATAAAGGTTTGGGCTATTGTTGGCGCCTCCACTCCATTCAGCTTCCTGTTGAATGACATCGCGTACTATGCCATGATGAATCCAATAAGCTTCACTTGAACCGTAGTTGCTTGGGTCGTCGTTGATTCGCATAAAATCAGCGGTACATTCGGAGTTTCCAACGGTTGAAGTTATGGAAAAACCACTCCAAGTGGAGCTAATATCTAGTGTAAGTATCCCGTTTGTTAACCTATGTGCTTCGGGATCATCTCCAGTAAAGTATACACAATTAAACGCATAGGGAGTCTGTGTTGCCTTATCACTTCCATTCCACCATAACGTAACATTATTAACATTATGATTCACTAAGAACACTAACATATTTCTACTTCCAAAAACACTTGCATTACTAGCCAGCCCTAAAGGCAATCTATAGTCAGAGGCCCAATCCTCAATTTGGAAGGGCACCTGCTTAGCTTCTAGGTCTGACCTGTTCGATGGGTCAGCATTAATACTAATACGGAAAGCCTTCACAGGAATAGGTGGAATTGGATAAGTCTGCGTTGTAAATTCTAGGTCTTTACCTAGCCAGCGTAGAGTTCCGTTTTGTAGAACTTCTATAGTTAGAGTATCATACGTTAAATCTTGGTACAAAGTTTGGTTCCAAGAAAACTCATAGGTGTAATGCGTAAAGGACGAAGCGGTAACCATTATCCCGCGGTGGTCAACTACTTGAACAGAGTAAGCGGTTGTGGAGTTAATTTCCGGTGGGAAATCAATAATGTAGGTGCCATTAGATAAAACTACAGGCGCAGAATCCGAGGTTACAAGTTCCCATTGGGAAGCCACATGGTCATAATAGTAGAACTTGAAATTATCCTCTTCTAATGTTAGCAAAGGTTCTTCCTCGTCAATGGTTACGTTAATCTTTGCCTGATTGGGATTATTGCTTTCCAGAACTGAAACCCTCAAAGTGGAAGTAACATTGTAACTCATTCCAGTCATGCCCAAACCAGTTAGGTTATAGGTTACACCAAGTCTACCATAACTGTAACTATTAGTGTCAAACCAATTTATGCCGAACTCCAGCTGAGTTAACTCAAAACTTGGGTTCCAATCAGGATGAATGTCTGAAATGTATACCAAACCACTACGAAGATAGGTTTCTGTTTTCTCCATTGCATAAGTAGTGTTTCCCGTCACTTGGAGTATGGAACCATAATATCCCACAGAAAATTCCAAGATTTGTTTGAGACCGAAGTTGATTTCCTCTATGGCAGCTAAAACTTGAGGAGATCCGCTTAATGGATTATTCCTTATGTTAGAATAGGTTACCACCACCGCTGTAACTAGAATAATCGATATTAGTAAAGCAGCAATAATCGAAAACTGTCCTTTTTCAGCTCTGTTTTTAACCTTTTCTTTTCTCATAGATTAACCTCCCATAAGAGCAAGCTGTAACACCACCAGCCTCGAAGTGTTAGTAGCCTTAAATTCTTCACGATAGATTCTGGGATGATAATAGGATAGTAAAGCCAAGCCAGTTACGCGTATATCAGGTGGGCGTGTAAAACCAATAGCTACAAGAGCGCCTGAAGTTTGATGTTTAAAAGTTGCCGCCGGGATCCATTGGCCAACTGGCTCATACAAAGATGCAGTGGCAGTAAGATGGTATGTACTTTGAATCCAAGAAGGCAAGGCTCTAGTAGCTGTTTGATATTCAGAAGGATAAATTCCGTAATAATTGCTGTCTTCTCTTGCTTCGTCCGTCATATAAACGACTCCGGGGCTGCCCGTAATCCACTGACTGTTATAGGTGTATGGCTGGTTATCTATTCCCTGTAAGAAAGCATTTAATCCAGCTGCACCTACCATCCTCATTCCATAAATTCCATAACCATTTTGGCTAGTTGGAAAAGCTTGAGTATTTGAAACATAATAAAGCGGATATCCAACTATGCTTACCCAAGTCCAATTATATTGACGTACTCGTTGACCCAAGAGCCAACAGTATTTCGCATAAGAACCAGAATCGTATCCTTCTGTCATATAGTATCCCTGCGGAATGGGCACAGCTTCACCTACAGTATTTACTATAACAGCATGCTGAACTGGCTCACCTTGAATGGACGTCCCGTTTAAAAGTTGTCCGAGTTGCGTAGTATTCTGTATAAAAATTGTAGTTTGGAAGTAGGATGAAAGCATCCTTGCAACATCCATTGCAAGACTGAAAGGTGTGTAACCCGTTATCCACCATCCATAGGCATCGCTGCAGTTTAATATGTAAAGTGTTCCACCGCCTATCCGTTCACCAATTTTCTCTGGAACAACCCGGAAGGTAACGTTAGAGGAAGTCATTAAATAGGAAGCAAAGTTTGAACCTACTCCCAAGCTTCCTTCAGCGTTCGAAAGGCTTTTCACGGGTACATATATAAATCGTCCACTTTCATTAGGTCTAACTTCATAAACGGTAAGGTTATATGCTACGTTAGGAGGTAAAGAGGCTGCAAGAGCGATTTGAAGTTCTCCCCAAGCTGAGTCAGAGACGTCCTTAAACACAGTTGCGCTTAAATCTCCTTTAGCATCTAACATCTGAAGAGTAGTCAATGCAAGTTGTCTCAGATTTATGGGTGAAACTTCACGAGGAGAAGGCAAAACCGCAAAGAAAGATGCCAAAATGAAGGCGCTAGCAATTATGAAAATGACTATTGTCACCTCAATACTTCTCATCAACCTTTACCACCCTCCAACAATGGAGAAGCCTCGTAGGTCCCATAACGCAAGCTTCACTTGATACGGAATATCATTTACAATAACATTGCGGATGTCAGTGGCAACCCATTCCTGGTTAGAGGGGTCTCCACCAAATGTTACAGGGAAAGCCATTGAGCTAAGCCCCCAAGGCATTAAAATAACACCAGTTTCAACTGCACTCTTTCTATAAGTGATTATCAAAATCCCTGGATTATAAGATGGGATCGTAATTTTCTTGTACGGTTTTCCCTCACCGTAATTTATTCTCCCAGTTGAATTTTCCAGAGGTATTTCCCGTAAGGTGAAATTGTTAGTTAATATGACGAAGGTTGCGTTGAAAGATATTTCCGCTGGGGCATCTCCACTATGTACATCATAACTATGAGCAATTATTACCTCTCTTCTCTCGAGGTCACCAATGAACGGAACTACATAATTCTCATCATGAATTATATGTTCGTAATAACCTACTCCTAATAGTCCAGAAAGACGTGCATAAACTATTAAAGCATAGGAGTCAGCCAACCCGTTTACATCTGTAAAGTTTAATAAAACCACGCCCTTCTCGTCCGTTAAGGCGGTGCCGTATTCTATTGTGTAATATGGGTAACTACCGCCTCCTGTGGAAACTGTGAGAAAACAGTAATTGACTATAGCATTTGCAAGTGGAAAGCCCTTTCCACTAACATTAACAGCAAGGGTTAACGGATTTGTAGGCTGTACTTCACTTATTGAAACGACTATAAGGGGGGTTATAGTGAGCTGAAACCCGTATGATCCATTTATTCCAAGTAGACCTAAAACTGTGGAATAGTTTATCACTTCAGTATATGGCACCAATAAGAAATTGCCAAATCCCATTGTTATGTTGCTATACCATAATTCAGTTTTAGGATAATAAACTGGCTCTCCGGTTAAAGAACGTAGCCTCATAATAGAAAAAGGACTAAGTACATATTGAGATGATTCAGGATCTTGCAAACCAAAACTTGTAGGAGTGCTATTTTGTTGTCCCCAGTAAGGAGGATACCCAGGATTTAGCAGGATGTTATCAAGTAAATCGCTACATTTAATCGCTAGTTGGTGATGTCTCTGATAGATTATCGCTGTCTGTAGTGTTTGGCTGTATAGACTGATGAAGATGAAGAATGCTGTTAAAAACGTTGTAACGGCAATTAAGTGGTCAATTGTTGCCCCAGCCATTTTAATCATCCTACCCGAACGTTAGGCGTAATGTTCCATTCGGAAATTTTTCAGCTATTATGGATGCGCTGGTGGAATTACTTACATATACCGAGTTCTCATTCCAGATTACGTTTGATCCGAGAATGATCGAGGTTTTAACAGTGTCACCAACACGTCTTAATGTTACGTTAAGTTCCAGTATCTTGCTCGTGTTTTGTTCGGTGCTATTTTTTAGGATTCCCCTCGCGGTGTAGGCGTAGTTTTCTATGAACTTTGGAAGGTCAGGGGAGTGCGTGACTCGTCCATGCATATTTTCGCGGTTCAAAGAGAAGTATATTTGTTGTATTAGACTTCCAAGATGATCTGCGACTTCCTGAAGGGCTATCTGTCTCCTCGAATCTATCCAAATGTCTATCATCCAGCTTGTCGCTATGGGGAAAAACAGAACCTGCAGTATGAGAACCGGCGCCATTATGACGTATTCCATTGTTGGATGTGGTATTTTCAATCCCTCCTACGAATGTAATCCTAGTGAAACCTGGACGTTGCTACAGTAAACCTGTAGCATGGAATCAGCTGGGATATTGGGTGTTTCGACAGGTGCGCTGAATCTAAAGAATCCATTGTCAAATCCTTCGTTTTCCCTAAGAAATACTACCTCGATTCGAAGAGTGTTCACGTTATCTATTTGACTTACGTTTAAATCTGTTCCAGTTAGAGTAATGGACAGAGAACGTCTCGGCATCTCACCAGCTACAAGCAAGGGTACGTAAAGTTTGACGTAGTTTTTGGCAGATCCCCTAACTGTTATGGTGGAATTCACTATTCGCAAGCACGGGACTACAGCTACTCGAATATAACTGTTAGAGTTTGCCACTAATCTTTCAATCGCAAAAGTTCGAGTAACTGGAGCTGATGTTCCCTCCTGAAGAAATGAAGAATCAGAAGGATAAATCTCTTCATAATATCCATCTCCCATCGAGTATTTATCCACAGGCATATTGTATACAATAATTCCAGTCGTGAAGTTGGCGAAAGATTGACCATTAACTATAATATCATATCTTAATGCATTATCGATGAATTCTACATGCCCATACTTGCTAGAATATCGGACAGTTTGAGTTCGCCCAATAATCCACGCAACATTGTCAACTTGTAATCCAACAGTGTTCATAAACTGCTTCATAGAATTAAATTCGCTCTCAGCAACCCTAGAAACGAGCATTGTATTTGCAAAAGTAATTGCTACGGTTATCAAAACAATCACGGTACCTATTAGGATAGTTGTAGAAACAACAGGGCTAACTGCCTTAACGCATCGTAGAAACCTACGGAAAGCTCTAACGGTCTCGCCCATCTTGTTTATCTCCCTTTCCTTTTCTAAAGGAACATGGGAACAACCTTTGCTGCTACTATGGCAAGGATTACCAATACAGCAGAATGTTTGAAGCCGGCGGCGACACACTCCTCGCTTATTTTTCCAGCAACTAATCCTATAAGGTAACTATGCATAATGGTTGAAGCCGTGAAAATTGTAGTTAAGGCACCTATATCCATGGTTTGACTTTCGGCGGCCTGCAAGGTAGCTGAAGTGAAGCTTAAGGTCATCACCGTCGTTGCTACGAGAAGTATAGCGGAAAAGTAAGGAATCATTACGTAAGGGCGTACAGCCATCTTCTTTTGTTTCTCAACCTCCTGTGTTAAGGTGTTGAACCTGGTTAATGACTCAATCATACTGATAGTTCCTCCACCTACGTCTATGGTTTCTACCAAAAGGAACATGACTATTTGCGTAACCCAGCTCCGTGTACGCTTAACGAAATCCATTATAACTTTCCTGACAGGAATTCCCCAAGAGATTTCAGATGAAATCTTTCTTAATTCTCTGCTAAACTCGCCATAATCCCGATCAGCTAAGCTTTCGATACATTTTTCAGGGGAAAGCCCTGTTTTTCTAACTTCAGTTAAGTCGCGTAGAAAGCTGGATATCCCTTGTTCCATGCTTAGTTTTTTTCTCGAGATTCTTCCTTGAACTATAGCTGGTGGCGCTACTGTGATAAACAGGGTTATAGCTACAGCTGTGGGAAGATCTACAAACTGCTGTATCCCAGCCATGAACGAGACTTCTATCATTCCCAGTCCGTTAGTTAGCATGATAAATACTGCGATGGCGATACCGCTGCATATAGCAAAAGCTTTGTAGGGGCGCATTTCAGTAATAGGCGTCTTTGGCTGCATGGAATGCGCAAGATAAATGAACATTAAGGAAAGCATTGGAGTGAAGACGTAAGTGTACAATATCATACCTGAATACATAGATATGCCTGTGCTGTAGATGGCCTCTACACTAAAGAGAATGTAGAAGCATAGAGACATCAAGACCATTATAATAATAAAGGATTCAAGAAGCATCCCTAATCGCTCAGCTGCCATTTTCACCCGAACTGCTCTAGCCTTGAAAATTTCTTCGGCCTTTGACTCAAGAAAATGTGTGATGTCGCCTCCGATTATTACTGTTGAAGCATATCCGCCTAGAAAGTCTCTGAACATGTCAAGCGGATGGTTTTTGGCAGCCCTTTCTATGGCTGTTAATGGATCTACGCCAAATATTTCTACGTCTTTAATTATTTCTCTTGCCTCTTTTTTCATAGCTGGCAAAAGTTCCACTTCGGATAGACGTTTGAAACTTGTGTAGGGAGATATTCCTCCAGAAGCCATTACGCTGATGTATGTAGCTGCAAAGGGCATCTCTCGCTCTAAGGCTGCAGCTCTTTCGCTTGCTCGGGACATAGGTATTACTATAAAGCCTATCATTACGAAAATAGGCAGAGGAACCAAGAATATTAACGGTAGAAACTTGAAGAAATATAGGAGGATTATTGCAGTTATAGATATTGGTACGGTTAAGAAGGCTATAAAGAACATTAGGGAAACGTAGGTTTCAGGATAGATCTTAATTCCAGCTCGTTGTAGATAATCTTTAAATTCGAAAACATTTTTGAGGAAGGCTGGTGCCACGCGGCCAAATAGGCGGTATGACAAGCCTTCAAGTTTACCTAGGAGTGGCAAGCGTTTTCACCTCTTCTTCGTCAAGATCTTTTCGTAAAAATCGTCTGGCCTAGCATAATATTCAGCTATTATGGCGGCAACATCTTTGTAGCTTCTTATCTTGTTTTCTCGCATCCAGTGAAGTACGGTCTTTCGTCTTTGAAGCTCGTTAATGAGCTCTTTTTTGCTTACTCCTAGCCGTTCAGAGATTGATGAGAGCATAATACTTTTGTCAAAATGAGCTTGGTAATCGTCTCTTGAAGGTCTCCATTTCAAAACATTTCTATAATCCTCGTAATCTGCTATTTCATCTACAGAGATCACTCTTCTGAATGCTTTTCTTTCTTCTTTCTTTTTTTGTATGTGAACTCTTTGGATTGATAAAACTAGGTTCATGAGTGGAATGTAGGCTGGGGCGATGTCCATTGGTTTTTGGGTTAATCGTCTAACGGCTGAGGAAAGGCTATCAGCGTGCATTGTGCACATGCCGCCATGTCCTGTGGCTAAAGCTTGAAAGAGTACATACGCTTCGCTTCCCCTGACTTCGCCTACTATAAGAACGTCAGGTCTATGTCTCATGGAAGTTTTTACAAGGTCGAAAAGAGTTACTTCGCCTACACCGCTTCCTCCAAGTCCATAGCTTTGTCTTGCAATAAGAGAAACCCAGTTTTCGTGTGGAAGATTGAGCTCCGCTGTTTCCTCAATTGTAATTATTTTGCTACCCGGTTTAATGAGGCAAGCTAACGCGTTGAGCGCTGTGGTTTTTCCAGCGGCTGTTCCGCCTAGAACCATTATAGAAGCCCTATTTTCTAGGCATATCCAGAAGTAAGCAGCCATTTCTTCTGAAAAAGTTCCAAGATTTATTAGGTCAATAATTGAGTAAGGGTCTTCCCTAAATTTCCTAATCGTAAAAGCTGTTCCAAAAGGAGTTACTTCTCTTCGGTAACATACGGCCAGTCGATGTTTTCCTGGTAGAGAAGCGTCCACTATGGGAAAAGCTGAGCTTACATGTTTTCCAGCCATATGGACTAGTTTTACAACCATATTGTCGAGTTCTTCATCGTCTTGAAACACGAGGTTGGTTTCTACGCTTTCGTATTTTCTATGCCAAACATAAACTGGTTTCTGAACTCCATCACAAGATATATCTTCTATATTCGGATCTCGCATTAAAGCGTCTATTCTTCCAAAGCCTACCAAGTCTCTTTCAGCATGATAAAGGATCTTGTACCATGAAACATCTGGAAGCCACCCCAGGCTTATCCGATATTTGTCAACTATTTTCTTCGCTTCTGTTGCAAAAAATTTTCTAGGGTCGGTTATTTCCTCCTTAGGAGATTCTATTTCGGCAAGAAGTATGCTGAGGATTCTATTATATATCCCTCTTTCAACATCGTCTAGTTGAAGTTCATCGAGAATATATTTGTACTCCCCTGTTTTAGGGTTTTGCACTATTGCAACATGAGCGAACGGTTCATAAAGTGGATATTTCTCCACTATTCTAAAGCCTTTAGGAACGGGTTTAGGCGGAGGTGGCGGAAGAGCTATTTTTTCTTTATGTTTTCCAAGATTTAGGGATATTTGTATGTGTCTGATTTTGGCGAGTTTTTCTTTGAGCCTAAGACGACGAGGCATTGGTTCGTTTTCTCCTATCCAATAATGTAGAGGCTCTGATTCTATTAAATCTTACGTCTTAATAAATACGCGGCTGAGTCTGGACAAAACCAACCATCCACAGCTATTCCTCCCTCCACGAGATAACAATAATTTTCAACTTAACCAAAACGACAAACACGACGACTATGATAACAACAAGAACTATTGCAATGAGTTCCCAAGGTAAACCAAAGGCAGGCCTTGGACCAACCTCTGGACTAACGATCACCCATGTACTTTCTTCTGCAGGCAGATACCCATTTTTAGTCGCCGTAGCAGTTATAGTGACATTTAATTCTACACTTGCAGAAGGGGCAATGAATGTAAAGACAACTACACCACTCTTATTGGTGACGCCAACGATGGGTGAAAAGCTTCCACTGTTCGAAGCCATAGTAACTTCTACACTGGATACTGGAGTATCATTGCGTGTCACCGTAACCTTCACTTCAGCCATGGCTCCAGAGCCAATTACTGTAGAGCCAACATTAATCTTCACTTGAAAGATCCCAGGATTCACGGTAATTATTACGTTTCCTTCACCATTGGCATAACCCAGCTTGCTGGCGACAGCCACGATTGTAATGTTAGTTGATGCATTTACTTGTGGAGCTGTGAAAACAAATATTGCGTATCCCTCTGAGTCTGTTACTTCGGTTACATTCGAAAACTTTCCACCAGCAGAGGAGGAAATTTCCACTGTGGCGTTCGCTATGGGTTTTTCTTCGTAAGTAACATGAACTCGCATGTTAGAAGTATCTTCGGACATTATTGTAGATGGGTCAGCACTTACTTCGACAACAAGGATCTTTGGTTCAACAATTAAAATCAGCTGTTTGTAGCCAGGCAAATAGCTCTCTTTTGTAGCTGTAAAATTCATTGCGATTTCTATGGTATTCACAGTAAGAGGAGCGTCAAAAATGAAGGCACATTCTCCGTTTAAGTCAGTGATTTCGCTTTCAGTGACGAAGCTTCCATTGTTTGATTGAGCTGAAACAATAACGTTTGAAACTGGCGTGCCATCATAGGTTACTTGAATTTTTATATTTGTTTGTTCTTCAGACTTGACTACACTTGGTTCCGCGTAAGCTTCAATGACCAATGGTGGGGTCACTTCTAAATAGTCATAGTTGGAACCATCTGCATAGCCGAATTTTGATGCTGTTGCGATTATCATCACAGTGGTTGTTTGTGTGACGGTTGGGGCCGTAAAAACTGTGATGAAATCTCCGAAGGCGTCTGTTAAGCCAGACTCTGAAAGTAAGCTTCCTCCTCCGACTACATGTAACTTAACTGTAGCGTTTTCCACTGGATTACCCATATTCGTTACTTTTATAGTTAATGACAAATTTTCTCCGTAATCGATCGTGTAAGTTTCAAGTGAAAGAGAAACCTCTAGAGGAGTCAAATTCTGAACGTTTATTACAGCACTAGTGTTCTCGCTTTTGACCCCGAAGTCATCCATCACCATAAGTCTTACAGTGTATTCGCCTATGGAAGAATAAGTATGAGTGATTATCGACAAGGTTGTCCAGCCACTATTTTCTCCATCTCCGAAATCATATTGATATTTATCTACTCGACCGTCATCGTTGGACAATGTAGCGATGAAAGTCACTGTTTGATTTGGGGCCACAAGATTTTTATCAATAATAAGTTTGGCAGTTGGACGTTGATTTAAGTGGCTTATGTTAGCGGTTAAGAAGGGTATGAAGTCTAAATTTACTCCATCGCCGCCAGCAGGGTTTCCTCTTCCTTCCGGATTTAATGATTTATGGTAGGGACCGCTTCGATCGCCCCAGTAATTATATTCAGCGGTTACGGAGGCTTTAGTACCATTTTCAGCTAGACTTACATCCATACCCATCCCGTTACCATAGATATCGTTAAACTGAGCTGTGTGATTTGCTGTTATTCTCTCGTAGTAGAATCCAAAGGAGTTGTAGGCTATGGAGTTGTTAGTAATACTAGTTGATCCGCTTCCGGAGATGTAGAATCCGTAGTTATTAGATGAAAGAATGTTGCTATGTATGGCGAGGTTTGCATAGTCATCCGCGTCTAATTGTATCCCATTTTGTTTGCTTAGCGTTATGTTGTTATCGATTATTTGTACGTTAACTACCTGTTCTCCAGTTAATAGTATACCATTTTCGTTCAATCTAAAATCATTACGCAGGATTTCAACTTGTCCTACTCCGGAAATGTATATACCGTTTTCAAGGTTATCCATTATACTACTAAATTTTAGTGTGAGGTTGCCATTTAGAATGGCTATCCCGTTTTTAGAACAGTTTTTTATTTCGCTATTTTTTATTTCTAATGCGCCGTTATTGATTGTAATTCCGTTTACCGCATATTCGATCATGCAATATTCCAATGTAGATAATTCGTTTGCCTCCTCAAAGAGTATACCTCCCCAATCTCCTGATAGGGGGATATCTTTGTTGGATGAAAACTTTATGGAATCACTTTGTGTTCCTCTTGCAACAAGCTTTCCTTTCACTATAAAGCTGAATTTTCCACCGAATAATATTTCCACTCCAGGTTCTAGGGTTAACGTGGCTCCTGGCTGAACGGTTATGTTACCCACTACAATAAACGGGCTGTCAACTAGGGTCCACACAGTGTCTTGGGTTATATTTCCTTCTACCCATGTGGCGTGTACAGTAAAGGGGAGAAATCTAATTATGGAGGTAAACATGCTTAGCAAAACGAATGTTAAAAGGAGGAAGGCTTTGAGATTCTTCTTCATGTAAGTTTTCCCCGTTTCTTATCTGGGCAATCTAACTTTCTTTTCACAATGGAAGGCTTAAAACATTATGAATTTGAAATTAAATTTCAGAAACAAGCTTTAAACAAAGTTTCAAGTTTGTTAACCGTAACTGACTTAAACGATTGTTTCCTAAGTATTGTATTTGAGGTATATGAAGCGCAAGTATCCCGTCCAACCTATAGCTGGAGTGGGCGCGGTTATAGTAAATAGCCGAAAAATTCTACTTGTTAAAAGAAGTTTTGAGCCTGGAAAGGGAAAATGGACTATCCCTGGGGGGTTAGTTGAACTAGGTGAGGCTCCGGAAGAAACAGTAATTCGTGAAGTAATGGAGGAATGCGGGCTCGAAGTGGAAAATCCCGCGTTAATTGATGTCGTCAACAATGTTATGCTGGATAAAAAACGCAAAATAAAATATCATTTTATTATACTAGATTTTTTAGTTGAACTTAAGGGTGGAAGATTAGTGCCCAACGAGGAAATACTCGAGGCAAAATGGGTTCCTTTAGAAGATGTGGAGAAATATAATCTTACAAGCAGTTTTCGAGAGTTTTTTCAAAGAAATAGAGATCTCCTCGAGAAAATTGATTCTTACTTTTTTGATGAGAAATAGAGTTGAGTTACTCGAAAATTCTCCTTTATGTTTCTAGTTTTTCTCTTTAAAGAAAAGGCGAGTTCCGCCCATGGTTTTAACGTTCAATCTCTTAACTTTAACAACCATCGGAAAATCTTTTACTGCTTTGCCTAGAACGAGACAATGATGCGGCGGTAAATCTCTTGCTATAGATTTTACCGTTTCAGCGTCTACCCTAGCGGCGCGTGAAACTGCTTCTAAATCATTTTCGTTGGTGAAATTGAATAGAAAGATGTTATCGGCTTGGCGGTAGATGCCGCTGCGAATGGAGTCAGGTTGATTTGTAATGAAAGTAGTGAATATGCCAAAGTGACGCATTCGAGTAACTATGTCATCCCAGTAGGTTTCTCGGAGATATAAATGTGCTTCTTCAGCGAAAAGAAAAACAGCTTTAAGCCTCCAGTTTGAAAGAAGTTCCACTAATTTACCAAGAGTGTATTCAACCATGATTTGACGGTCAATAGAGGACGTATCGCGGAGATTAATTACCACTGCGCCTCCTTTCTCTCTAGTTTTGAAGAGATATTGTTCGATGTCTGAAGCCTCTGAGGGATTGTCTGTGAAAAGTCCAGAGTTAACAAGTGCATAATATCGGGAAAACAGAGCGTCTCGGATGTGAATATTGCAGTGCCAGTTTCTAATGGTTTCGCCTAAAGCACGAAGGGATAATTCCTTTCTTTCTTTGAGGGACTTCCATATGTGTCTAAACTCGCGGGCTGATGTTCCTGGAAGACGAAGGGCGTGAACTAAGATGTTGAGCATAACTCGTAAGTCTAGTTGCCCTAGCATAAGTTTAAAATTCTTGCCAGGGGTTAAAACGTGGATACGGTGATAATATTCGTTCCTTGCCCCGTCTGAGGAATAACCTAAGCCGGCATATTCACCATTCAAATCGAAGATGACAACCGTTGCTCCATAATGAACAAGACTTAACACTAAAAGTTTCGAAAGATGCGATTTTCCTGTCTCTTTCTTACCTGTTATTATGTTTAACCGTCCATCTAGAGACGAGGCGTCAATAATCAAGGGTGAAGATTCTTTGGTTTCGCCTAAAACGATGGGAAGTTTTCCTTTAGCCTTGATCATCTCTAGTAAACGTGAAACCGGAAGCTTTTTTACTATTGAATGGGAACGAGATGGAAGCCAGCTTTTGCTTGGACTTAAATATTCATTTTTTATGGAAGCACGAATTTTACATATCAGCAGGCGTGAGTCTTGAATATAGGTTATGTAGGGCGCTATCTCTAAAGGATCGAAATCTTCTCCATGAATATTACCGCCGTCGGGACAACTTCTCAAAAGTTCTTCTAACATTCCAGGAATGTTAGCGAATTGTATGTCAATTACTTGTGCAATAAGGGCTTTCCGGGCTTTTGAATCTTCTATGAGGATGTAATCGCCTTTCTCTATGTTATCTTCTGGAAAGCTAAGTATCTGAAGAACATTTCCTTCTTTTTTGTATATCTTCAAAAGTTGTCTACTTCTCCTTTTCCATATGGTCCAAAAAGTATCCTTCGAATGTTGGGTTGAGAAACTATGTTTAGTCCTGCTTTTTTAGCTATGAATCGTTGCATGGCTATTACTTCGTTTGCTGTGAAAGTGCATAGTATATGCGCTAAACGAAGAGTTTCAGGATACCCATGTGACACTATGTCGTTTCCCAAGAGTTTTTCAACAGCTTCTATACGTTGTTCACTTGGGATTTCCTTATCTATGTCCAGACGGAAGGTACAGTTTCCTTTGGCAAGACGGGCTACATATATTTCCCCAAGTAGCCGAATAGGTTTATTTACGTTAGAATAACCTTTAAGCTCCAGAAGGCAGGGTGGACGACTTTTGACCAATAGGTCGGTTATACGGTGACTCATTAACCTTAAACGTGTAGCCTTAGAAAATGCCATTATCATATTTTCTCTTTTCCTAGCCGTTTGTAGAATGCTTTCAACGACTCTTGTTGGTGTTTCTGGTGTACCAACCGTTAATGAGCCGTCCCATAATATTAGGGTATTTTTGGCAGCGGTTGTCAGGGTCATTTGTAACCATTTTTCAAGAAGCCCTGTTAATCGGGATTGCATTTGCATAATGTTTGGCGTGCTGGTAATGTTTAATGCGGCTTTACTTTCTTGATGTGCAAAGTTAAAGTAGGCTTTACGTAGAACGTTGTAGATTCGTTGTTTATTTTCTTCGGTTACATGGAAGAGGAAAGGACCTATACGGAGGTAGCGGTAATTAACATTTTGTTTCCATACTATGGCTCCACGTATGGCTAATAGAAAACCTGTGCTGGTTTCGCCTAGTTTTATGCTGGAAACATCTATTGCAGACACTATGGAATTGTCCGGTTTGGGTTTGAGTTTAATTACTTTTGCTGAAAGGCAGTTGAGGTTTTCTAGTGTTGTTATTGTGAGTTGTTGAAAATTCAATAAATTATTTAAGTTGAATGTTTTCTCTGACGTTTTTATTGATTGAATACTTAGCTCGAGGAATGTTCGAGGTAGTTCTAGGTTTATGTTTTCTTGTGGAAAATTATATTTTGGTGTTGTTGTAATAGTTAGTTGTTCAATCACCAAGATTCACCAATAGCCAATTGTTGGTGAAGATATATTTAAGTATTGTGCATGAACAACATGTACAATACAATAATCAATAAGGTGTATGAATGGAAAAACCAGAACAAAAACCACCCATTAAAGTTAAAATAAAAGTAGGAAACATAGAATTCGAGATTGAATGCCAAGAAGAACAACTTCAAGCAGCAATTGACAAAATTCTAGCATCACTAACTAACAAAATTAGAGAGATTCCAACAACTATAACTCCATCAGCATCTGTTGCACCCAGGGCAGAAACATGCAAAGGCATAATCCAAAAACTTTGGATGGAAGGATGGTTTGCCACGCCTAGAAATCTGGGGGAAGTGCATATGGAAATGGCTAAAAGGGGATATCATTACGACAGAACAGCGGTAGCCCATGCTCTCATAGACTTGGTGAAAGAAGGAATCCTCTCAAGAGACGGAAAACCGCGTAGATATCAGTATGCGCAGAAAAGGCCACCGCCTTAATTAACTCATTCAAATTGCACAGATTACTATTTTTCAGTTAGTTTTGGCAGAACTTCCTCTTCTATCCATCTTTCACCTTGAACCGTAAGCTTGAATGCGGGCTTAGAAGGGTTAGGCTTAAACACCATCCCGCGTTTGGTCATTTCGTTTAATCTTGCAGGAACCATACATTTTATCCCACTAGACTCTAAAAGCTTGCCCAGTCTTGCCGCTGTACTGGTTCTATTCTCTGAGGAAAAGAGCAACAGCCCTATTGCTTCATAGTGAGTAATTTTCTTTCTTGTGGTTATTACTGGACCTTCAGTTGTGAATTCTACTATGCCTTGAAGTTTAACTTTGGAAGGAGGAACAAGCTTTGAGGAAACTAGATTGTTAATTCTTTCTATGAAATTTTGGGGTACAGAATCCAGCATTTGAATTATTTCTTGTGGAGTTTCTCCTTCGAGTATTATTTCGCCGAAAGGTGCTTTAATATGAGCTTTAACTTTTCCCATCTATAATTCCTCCTTTTCAGCCAGTATGTAAACATATCCAGCGTCCGTCTTCCATCTACGAACTTTTCCTCTTCTGGCCAGCCATCTCAAGACGCTGGAAAGCGTTGAGGTAGGATAATGGATGGAATTAGCTTTCAGGGCTTGTTCGAGTTCTGCTAAGGTTCGGGGACGCCATTTTCCCCATTCACTTTCTAACAGTTGTAGAATGGCTTTGCTGCAACTTAGTTTTTGGGGAATTTTTGGATATTCTTCCATGGGGATCGCGGGTTTCTCTTTTGAAGCCTTAATTGTTAGAGAGGCGGTGGGCACTTTACCTTTTAAGGGTTCAAAAGCTTTTGACACGTTTGCCACTATGTTAGGTAGGTCTTCAACTGTTTTGAGAACATCCTCTCTGTTACCGGAGATTTCAACTTCGTATTCACCTAGTCTGACTCGTATTGAGAAGGCTGAGCTGGAAACTTTGACGATTTCATTCGCCAATCAACATCACACGATAATAGTATGGTCGAATCCTTTTTAGAATTTACCCTAAATAATTAGAGCTTAATGTAAAAAAGGGGTTGAATAGGTATTAGCTAGATTCGTTTTTTGAGGAAGTTCATTATGGTGAGTTTCTGCATTTCTGTTGTTCCTTCGTAGATTTCTGTTATCTTTGCACATCGATGATAACGTTCAACATGGTAATCGGCTAAATAGCCATATCCCCCATGAATTTGGATGGCTTCGTCAGTAACTTCCATTGCAACTCGGCTAGCGTAGGCTTTAGCCATGGATGTTGCTGCAGGATCAGCTTTCCCTTGGTCGTAGAGCCATGCGGCTCTGTAGGTTAAAAGCCTTGCTGCTTCAATCTTTGTCGCCATTTCCGCGAGTTTAAAGGATATAGCTTGAAAATCTATTATGGGGCGTCCGAACTGTTTTCGGTTTTTTGCATAGTTGAAGGCTCTTTCGAAGGCTCCTTGGGCCATGCCAACGGCTTGAGCGGCCACCGTTATTCTGGTGCCGTTGAAAAGTTCTAATGTGTAGTAGAATCCTTTGTTTAGTTCGCCAACGAGGTTGTTTTCCGGCACTCTGAGGTCGCTTAGGGCAAGCGAACCTGTGATGCATGGTTTAATTCCCATTTTTCCATGCAACTTTGTTGCTTCAAGTCCTGCCATTCCTTTCTCGGCTAGGAAAAGGCTTTGACCTCGATGTGATGGTTGGATTTCTTGGTCCGTTTGGCATAATATTATGAAATAATCTGCTATGGGAGCATTAGTTATGAATTCCTTGCTTCCGTTGATTATCCATTCGTTTCCTTGTTTGACGGCTGTTGTATCCATTCGGGTTATGTCACTTCCATGTTCTGGTTCTGTGAAGGCTGCAGCGGAAGTAGCGTCTCCTTTAGCCAAGGGAGGAATATACTTTTCCTTTTGTTCTTCAGTTCCATGTTTTAGCAGGATATCTGGGACCATTAAATTTCCTAGCGAGATTGCGGCTCCAATTCCAGGTTCTGCTCTGCACATTTCCTCGACAACTATGCATTCTTCGAGCAGTCCATAGCCTTGTCCTTCGTATTGCTCTGGAATTCTCATGCTGGTGAAGCCCAATTTAGCTGCTTTCCTGTATAGTTCCATGGGGAATTCTTCTTTTTCATCAAATTCTAAGCCGAGTTCAGGGGTAAACTCTTTTTCACAGAATTCTCTTATAGCTCTTTTAATTTCCTTCTGTTCCTCGTTTAGTTCAAAATGCATTGATTTTCCCTTCTTGGGGTTAGACTTATGCCTTTCCCGCTTTTAGTTCATAAATTTTGTCTTTCAAAGACGGAACTATTTTGAAGAGGTCTTCTACTATTCCGTAGTCAGCTACGCTGAATATAGGTGCGTTGGGGTCCTTGTTCACAGCAATTATTAGGTCTGAATTTTTCATTCCTAAGACATGTTGGAAAGCTCCGCTTATTCCAAGCGCTATATAGAGCTTTGGTTTAACCGTTTTTCCTGATGTGCCTACTTGGCGGTCATTGGGAAGCCAGCCTTTATCTACGATTGGACGGGAGCAGGCAAGAACTCCTCCTAAAGCTTTAGCCAAATCCTCAACTAGGGGAAGATTACTCTCATCTTTTATTCCCCGCCCTATTCCTACTAGAACTTCTGCCGCTGTTATGTCGACTCCCCCTGGAGGAGGCAACACGTATTCAATGAAACGCTTATTTGCTGCTTCTTCGGAAAGTGGAGAAGGGATTTCAATTATCTCACCATTCATGGAAGCTTTTTCAGCTGGAAAGGTTGCCTGGCGAACGGTTACAAGGTAGCTTTCAGCTTGACGAAGCCTTGCTTTTACGTTTACTTTGCCACCATACATTTGGCGGGTAACCATTAATGCACTGTCTTCGATCTCGAGGTCTATACAGTCTGTTGCTAACGGAATATTCAATGAAGCAGCCAGGCTTGGAGCTAGGTCCATGCCAAATGACGTATGACCAATCAATGTGAGTAGTGGCTTTCGCTCCTTTATTAAATGAGATAGCACTTTCTGATAAGATTCAGAGTTGAAGTTTTCTAATTTTTCATCTTCGATTAGCAGAACCTTTTTAGCGTGTTGAGAAAGGGTTTTAGCATGTTCTTTGACATCTTTTCCTAAAAGCACCACAGCTAGTTCCATGTTTGTTTTTTCAGCCAGCTCTTTTCCTTTTGTAAGCATTTCAAAGGTTATGTCTCGGATTTCTCCCCGTCTGTGTTCTGCCAGAATAAAAATTTCTTTCATTTCATACAAGCCCCCTGGCTTTAAGTATTTCAGCAATTTTAGCCGCTATCTCTTCCGGAGTACCATCTAGAAATTCAGCCTGTTTCTCTACGGGTGGAACATATAATTTTTCGATTTTTATCCATGATCCTGCTTCGCCAACCTCGTTCTCGCTTAATCCAAGCTCGGTCATGCCAAGGACTTTTATTTCCTTCTTCATGGCCTTTCTTATTCCCATGATGGAAACATAGCGAGGTTCGTTGATTCCAGTTTGGATTGTGAGCACAGCTGGCAGTTTTACTTCAACTATTTCCTCTAGTCCTCCTTCAAGTTCGCGGTTTACTCTAGCAACTCCATTTTTCAGTTCGATTTTTTTGACCATGGTCGCGTGGGGGATTCCAAGGAGTTGGGCGAGAATTGGACCAACCATAGCGTAGCCGTCGTCGCCTGCTTGGGCTCCCGTAAATATTAAGTCGAATGGTAGGTCCTTTATGGCTTTGTGAAGTATTTTGGCGATAGCGTAGCTGTCTGACCCTTCGAATTTCGGGTCTGAGAGTCTTATGGCTTTGTCAGCTCCTCTGGCTAAGCATTTTCGTAGGGTGCTGTTGGCGTCTTCAGAGCCGACTGTTATGACGGTAACTGTGCCTCCAAGTTTCTCTTTTATGCGTACTGCTTCTTCTACGGCGTAGTCGTCCCATTCGTTAATGTCGAAAACTAGACCTGCCTTTTCGATGGTTTTTCCAGTGCTGTCGATTTTTATATCTGCTTCAGCTGTTTCCGGAACATGTTTAACACAGACTAGTATATCCATAATGTTTCCCCTTCCTTTAAACTCCTAATTTTTCTTTGATTGCTTCACGCTTTTCCATAGGTAGTGGTCCAAATTTTTTAATTCTTTCTGTGAACATTGTGAAAAGTTCTGCAGCTTTTTTGTAAACGGGTAATGGTACGTAACTATAGCGAACTCGCATGCCTTTTATCCCGTATTCCGCCAGGGAACGTTTCATTTCTACCATTCTTTGCTTGGTGAATTTCTCGTCTATCTCTTCCTGTCCTTCGATTAGCAGTATTCCATCTGCTCCGAAAGCAAAGGCGTAAAGAAGATGCTTTGACCCTATAATAGCTGTTGAAGGAACAGCTACTATTCTGACATTTTCTGGATAGTTTATCCTGTCGAGTCCAAGAAAGTCCATGCCAGTGTATCCAACATTTCGGTCGACAAAGGCGACGATTCTAATTTCGTCGGGTTCTTTGTCCATGAGTATGCCTCTAAGATTGCTGATTATCTGCCTATTTGTAGAGTTCTTGAAGTCTATGGCTTCTCTTGGGCAGATGGGGATGCATGCCCCACAGCTGATGCAAAGGAAGGGATCTATCTTAGCTTTTCCAGCTGTCATGGTAATAGCGTTTACTGGACAAACTTCAACACAAACACCGCAGCCGTCACACAGGTCTGTTATCACGAAGGCTTTCTCTGGGCTCGTGGTGACGTATTCACCTTTCAAGAATAAAGAAGCCTTAGCGGCTGCCGCTAAAGCGTCTGAAACCGTATCCCTAACATCTTTTGGGCTTAGAGAACATCCGCAGGCGAAGATCCCTGTCATAAGCGAATCCACGGGGTCAAGTTTCGGATGTTTCTCTTGTACGAATCCATCTTCACCCAAGGAAAGCCTCATTTTAGTGGCAAGTTCTTTAAGCCCGGAAGGCGGAACCATTGCTGTAGCTAAGGCAACCATATCGAATTCTTTCTCGTTAACCTCGTTTAGCAAAGTGTCTTCTGCAACAACGACAAGCTTGCCATTCTTTTTCTTCCAAATCTCAGCAACTTTGCCACGTATGAAAACAACTCCTGCTTCTTGGTTTCGCCAATAAAGTTCCTCGTAACCTTTACCCGTAGCTCGAATATCAGTGTAATAAATTGTAACGTTGATGCCAAGCATTTTCTTGAGTAGAAAAGCCTGTTTCAAGGAGTACATACAGCAGATTCGACTACAGTAGGAAATGTGATTTCTGTCTCTCGAACCTGCACATAGAATAATAGCGATATTTTTAACATCACTTCCATCAGCCTTTTTCACATAGCCTCCTGTGGGCCCGGAGGCAGAGGTTAGTCTCTCCAAATCCATCATAGTGATCACGTCTTTATAGACGCCGTAGCCATAGTTTTTCAGATTGTTGGCATCGTAAAGCTGGTAGCCAGCAGCTATTATTATGGCGCCTACATTGAGCTCTAGGGTTTTGCCTTTATCTTCAAGGTTTATGGCTTTAGCTGGACAAAACTGTTCACATTTTCCGCATTTAGTACAAGCGTCGAAGTCTATGACGTAGGCGGATGGCACAGCTTGAGGAAATTCTATGTAGGCTGCTTTTCGTTCAGACAGACCCTCGTTATATTCGTCTGGAACAGTGACCGGGCAAACTTTGGCGCATACACCGCAGCTTCTGCATTTTTCTACATCTACTCCTCTGGGTTTCATGAAAACCTTCACGGTGTAATTGCCTGGTCTTCCAGTTACATCCTCAACTTCGGCGTAGGTAAGCAAGTTCACATTTGGGTTTCTTCCCACTTCTGCCATTCTTGGCGTGAGTATGCACTGGGCACAGTCCAACGTTGGAAAAACCTTGGTTAGCTTCGCCATGTTGCCGCCTATGCTTGGTTTTCTCTCAACCACATGGACTTTGTAATCTAGATAGCCGAGTTCAAGGGCCGCGGTTATGCCGGCTATTCCTCCGCCTATTATGAGTATTTCCCTCGAACTTTTCTCACTTATCTTTTCTAAAGGCTCGAGCTCCAAGCTGCGCTCGTATCCACCCCGTATAAGGCTTATCGCCTTTTTTGTAGCTTCTTCAGATGGTTGCGGCCCGTGAACCCAAGAATCTTGTTCTCTTATGTTAACAAATTCTAGCATGTATGAGTTTAGTCCAGCCCTTTCCAGAACGCTTTGGAAGGTGGACAAATGCATTCTTGGAGTACAACTTGCCACTACCACACGATCTAAATTATGCTTTCTTATAGCTTCCATTATCATTTCTTGGGCTGGTCTCGAGCAGAGGTATTTATGATACTTTGCAATGACAACCCCTTCCCAATTTTTAACAGTATCTATGACCTGTTTGACGTTTACTACGTCGCCAATGTTTCCACCGCATTCGCAAACAAAAATTCCGATTCTCGGCGACTCCTTCTCCATTTTGGCCATATCTCCCCAGTTCATTGATTTGTTTTGTTTCATACAGAGGAAAACGCTTAAAAAATCTTGTGTTTCATCTTATCAAAAAAGTGACATGAAAAATGAACGCACAAGAGCTTATTCAAAAACATAAATTGCTTGAATGTATCCAATGCGGCATGTGCACCGGAAGCTGTCCGGTTGCAAGAAAAGCAAATTTGAACATTAGAAGATATATGCGGGAGGTTGCTATCGGTGGAAAAGCAACGGTTCATCCCGAGAATGAGTTATGGAGCTGCACTACATGCGCCACATGTGAACTTCGCTGTCCCAAGGAGTTATCCCCTTATAGCTTCTTACTTGATATAAGGAGCATAGCTGTCGAAGAAGGAAAAATTGCAACTACCCTGCGAGATGCTTTAGAAAGCATTTTTAAAAATGGTAATCCTTGGGGAAGAATCCGTGGCAAAAGGTCAGAGTGGGCTGAGGGGTTAAATGTTAAGCATGTTTCACAAGGCACTGAAATTCTGTATTTTGTAGGCTGCACTGCTGCTTATGATCCTCGAGTTCAAGAAGTTTCAAGAAGCCTTGTAAAATGTTTTGAAACAGCTGGAGTTGATTTCGGAATCCTTGGAGAAGAAGAGAGCTGCTGTGGAAGTGAAGTTTACGGCATGGGTGAAAAAGGACTGTTTGAGTATGTAGTTGAAGAAAACATGAAGCTATTCAATAAATATAACATAAAACGAATCGTGACAAGCTGTCCCCATGGTTTTCATTCATTCAAGAATCGCTATGGCGAAATAAACTTTGAAGTTCAACATCACACTCAACTTCTCGCAAGTCTAATTGATGATGGGAAACTAAAGTTTTCAAAAGAACTAAACAAGACGATAATCTATCACGATCCATGTTACTTGGGTAAGCAGAACAACATTTATGACGAACCAAGGAAAATCCTAGAAAACATTCCTGGGGTAAAACTCGTTGAGTTCGACCGTTCAAGAGAGCGGAGCCTATGCTGCGAAGGAGGCGGAGGGAGAATGTGGATAGACATTCCAGGCGAACGCCTAGCAGAGATCCGTGTTAAGGACGCAGTCGAGGCTGAAGCAGAAATCATAGCAACCGCTTGCCCCTTCTGTCTCTTAACCATCGAAGACGCAGTAAAAACAACCGGACACGAAGAAAAAATTCAAGTAATGGACATAACAGAAATACTTTCCCAAACCATATAACCCCTTTAGGCAGATATGTTAACTGTTTCAAGTGTGTGAATGAAAATATTATATGATATACTTTTAGATGTTCTCAATTTTATTAAAAGTGAGGTCACACTCTACTAATTCAATGTTTCCCAGTTTCTTTGCTTTTTCCTTGCATCTTTCTTTAAATCTAAACGCGACGATCATTAGCCTGCAGTCTTTTCCTTTACCGTATTCCCTTTGGTAGCGTTGGATCTGCTCAACGGCACTTTCTCCAGCAATCCCTTTGCATTCGATAATAACCGTTCTCCCGGCTTTATCTTCTGCTATGAAATCGGGTCTTGGTTTCTTCGTCTTGCCTATGACGGCCTCCGCGTTTAATATTTTCAATCCCTTTTCCAGTTTGTTTAAGGTGGAATGCAAGTATTTGATAAGTCCAGATTTAACCATATCTTCGTTTATTCCGGGAACCCTTGAACCTGAATCAGCACATGTTTTAATAATTCGAATAAATCCTTTAAATCCTTTAGACCCAGGATTAATCTCCACAACCGTTTTACCATGTCTTCCGAACTGTTCAGCAAAATATCTTGGCAGGTCATAGCGATCAAAATGATGAGGTTCATCCCACCACTCTACTTCTCTTTGATGAGGACAACCAAATTCACCATCTGGGTCTCCAACAGAGTTGTCAGTAACAAATTTGCAAGGTCCCTTCACTACTCCAACATAAGCTATAGTGTTATGTCGAGAGTAAGCTAATACTAAATCACCTTCACTCATTTCCCCAACAAAAGACCAGACGTCTTCTACACCACGCGTATAACCCTCATTTATCAAAAGTCTTCTAATTTCTTCTTTACTTTTGCAAGTGCAAAAATTAACTGCAGACCAACCAATGGCACAAATTCCCAGCCTTTTCCACTCTTCTGCTACCCATTCCGCTTTTCTCCTGGTCTCATATGTAGTGATTGCAAAAATTCTGCCAGCCATGATATACATGCCTCGCTCTTACATTTGTAAAGTGAACATATAAGTTTTATAAAATCTCAGTTTTTGGGACGATTTCTCAAGCGTTTTGCCGCGCATCATGCTCCAATTATACTTGCCATATTTTCCCATAGTTACCACATGATCTTTCATATAAACCATACATCAAAGCTAGCTACAGGAAACTCATCGTTCTAATCATTGCAGCAATACTCATCAAAAAACTTAAACTTCAAATTATACCTCTCTATCCCGGCGTTGTATATAACATACGAGTCATTGCTTAATAAGAGGAAAACATGCAAAGAACAACAATCTTTAAAGGTTAGTTTATGGAATTTAGGGATTCTCTTAAT
>ENA-OSAI01000129-OSAI01000129.1-marine-sediment-metagenome-genome-assembly--contig:-NODE-129-length-45990-cov-14.561968_pt1 | contig 45990 bp, 47 predicted proteins | sample MGYA00237871_ERZ529316 | MGnify/ENA primary metagenome ERZ529316 (study PRJEB26369, sample SAMN03142814) | marine sediment metagenome | biome: marine; feature: borehole; material: sediment...
ATTTGAATGTATGTGAGGCAAGTAACTCTGGATAATCTTTGTATAATTCATAAATCGAACTACGTTCCATTAATGAATAATTCCAGACAAGTCTGACACAGCCAATAATCATATGTATCTTATTGGCTTGTTCCTCAGTTGGATATATTCTTATACGTTCTCCACGAATTATCGTTCTTTTCAAACAAAATCACCTCACTTACATATATATCAATAAAGCCTTTGTTAAGACTTTATCTATACTTATATTATACCACAATTCCACTGTTTTTAATTTAAAAAAATGAAAAAAAAATTGAATTGAGAATATAAATAAAAATGAGGTTTCATTCATCCCCCACTTAGTCAAGATTTGAAGTGGGAGCATTTTGAAACGCAAAGGTAAAATCAACCATAAAATCAATTCAAAAAGTATAGTATAATTATACAGGTTGTTACGCAAAAATAAACATTACACAATTATTATATATAATACTGGCTAAAAGTCAATCATTTTAACACCTTTTTATCATTTTAACATTTTTATAAAGTTAACTCAAAATCAATACTCATACAACAAAATATATAAAAAAGTGTAGAAAAATCTACACTTTTTCACTCAACTTCAAATAAAAATTTCACAATATCTCTAAATCTTTTTGCCCAAGCATCTTCATCATGTTTTGCGCCTTCAATAATCGCAAACAACAAATCCTCTTCAGGCAACTTCTCTTGTAATAGTTCATATAATTTTTCATTGCTTTTTACATAATCTGAGGAACTAATTTTTCCATTAGATGACTCTTTCGTACCGACATCCATATAAAGTTTACGGACCTTTGATAAATCACTGTCTTTGATCATGTCATAAAACGGTTCACCCAACACATGGTGAGCATTGGATAAACATCCAAAGCGACTAAAGAAATTACTGTAGCGAGTTGCCGCATACAAAGAACTTACCCCACCGAAACTAGAACCCATTAAGGCAGTATACTTCGCACTTTTAAATGTTCTAAAACGGAGATCAATCATTGGTTTTAGTTCAGATATCAGAAACTTATAATACTTATCCGCATCTCCACCAACTGTCTCTCCATCAAAATCAAACGTCAATGGTAATAATTCATTTGATCTACTATCAGTTGAATTGATTCCAATGATCATCAGTTCAGGCATTTCTTTATCTTCCATATGTTCCAAGATTTTCCAGCTACTTTTATAAGCAACATCATCATCAAACAAATTTTGACCATCATGCATATAAAGGACCGGATAAAAACGATCATTTTGTTCATAGGACTTCGGCAAATAAATAAACACTTTTACTTTACGGTCTAACTCTTTAGAATCCATTTCCAATACACGGTATTCTCTCATCACTACCTCCTATTTTTTTCTTAAGACAAATGCCTCATACGGTCTTAAAATCATTTCTTTTATTACTTCTGTATCTGGATAATTTTGATGCAACAAATGATATCCTTCTAAGCTTTCACTCAGTGTTAAGTTTTTTGTCTCACCAGTAAAATTTGCCACAACATAGTAAGTCGCAAATCTAGTCTTATTTAGATAAATGTAGAAATCTTCACTTTCTAAATCAATAAACGTAATTTCACCAAACGCAATGTCATCTTCTTTACGGTTTTCTAGTACATGTTTATAAGTTTGGTACACACTATCTTCACTTTGTAGTTGATCTTCTAAGTTGATCTCTTTATAGTTCCCCACGACATTCATCCATGGTTTCACATCACTAAACCCAGCATACTCTTCACTAGACCATTGGAATGGACTGCGAGCATTATCACGTGCACGATCTCTTAATGCCTGCATCGCTACTTCATGAGATGCTCCAAACGAGATGAAATTATCATATTCTGTATATACTTCAACATCACGAAAATCATTCAACTCTTGATAATCAACATTGGTCATCCCAATTTCTTCTCCTTGATACACAATCGGTGTACCAGGCATAAAATATAATGTGTAAGCAAGCATCTTAGCAGACTCTTTACGATATTGTCCATCATCTCCATAATGGCTTAATATTCTTGGTTGATCATGATTATGCCAATAAATAATATTCCAACCCTTATTGCCAAGCATCTCATACCAACGCGCAAAGCTCTCTTTAATCTCACGTAAACGAAGATTACCTTTTGCCCATTTACCAGGTGTTAAGAAATTTTGGTTATCTGTATCCGCCCAAGTATGTCCAAAATGAATCAACATATCAAACTCATCGCTATCAAAACCACAATATCTTAATGCCTCTTCTTTTGTCGCTCCTCCAGCTTCACCAATCGTCATCACATTATTTGGTTTAAATACTTCTTTTGACATTTCTTCCAAATATTCATGATGTTTAGGTAAAGAAGAAAAATACTCATATCCAGGATGTCCATCTGGAAAATCCCAATCTTTTTCTAGATGATTCGATGCATCAACTCTAAATCCATCTACACCTTGGTTAATCCACCAAAGAGTCATGGCTTTTAAATCATCTTTCATTGCTTCACTACGCCAGTTTAAATCCGGCATTTTTTTACTAAATATGTGAAGATAATATTCATCAGTTGATTCATTGTATTCCCATACAGGTCCCCCAAACCAACTACGCCAATTTGTTGGCATCATTTTATGTCCATGTTCATCGTATTTTGGTTTATGCCAAATATAATAATCATGATATTTTTCATGATCTGGATGATTTTTATCCTTCGCAGCTTCAAACCAAGGATGCTCATCACTAGTATGGTTTAACACCAAATCAAACAAAATTTTCATGTCTCTTTGATGCGCTTCGTTAATCAATGCTTTCACATCTTCAATCGATCCATAATCTTTACTTACTTGATAAAAATCTGATATATCATATCCATTATCATCCATTGGAGACTCATAATGTGGACTAACCCAAATTGCGTCCACTCCAAGATTTTTTAGATAATCCAATTTTTCAATCAAACCACCAAAATCTCCAATTCCATCACCATTAGAATCTTTAAAACTACGTAAATATACTTGATATATTACCGCCTCTTGCCACCATGCTCTTTTCATCATATTCTCCTAACATATTGACTTCATAACCACTTTACCACAAGAGAGCATTTGATACAATTATTAACCTTGTGGAACCGCTTTCAAGATACTTTGGAGAAATAAGAACCAACAATTTTGATGGAATCAGTTTTATACTTAATCATCTCTAGTGCTTCTTTGATATCTTCATCTTCAAAATGTCCATAAAACTCAATAAAAAATGCATTTTTATGTTGTGTCTCTTGATTATTCACAAACAAAATATTGGTGATATTGATTTGTTTTAACGCAAGCTCATGGATCAAAGTATAAAGTGATCCTGCTTGAGATTTTCGCATTTGACAAAGAATACTCATCTTATTATGAAAACCTAAAACTTCTAACGATTTTGTCACATAAATATAACGAGCAACATTAAAATGATCTTCTAGTATCTCACTCATCAACACATGATAATCTTTTTTTACAGTTTCTTTCAATGAAAGTGCCGCAGTATCATCTCCATACTGCGCTAATTCATTCATCGCAACGATTGGATTATCAACATAAATTTTTTGATAGTCCCCGATAGCACTTTTCAATACTTCTTCGCAAGCAATATGAGATGCCTCATCCGCAATCACTTTTTTAATCTCATGGATATCGCTATTCATACTATATAGTTGTAAACGTACTTTATAAAGGATGTCCCTATTGATGTGAAAACGATGCTTCAAAATCAATTCCAACACATCATAAATATTCGCCTCATTCGTGCGTTCAAAAGGCAATATGACACCATCGATTTCATCATTTTCTAACGCTTCAAAAAGCGCATGCAAACGAGCAAAACCAATCAATTCATCTTGCATATAAAATGTTGAAGCTGCATAAAAAGATTGTGTATAACGTTCACCCAAATATCCAATCATCAAATCGCCTCCTAAATGGTCATTTCTTGAAAAGTCTTCACATCAAAAAATGATACTGTAATCTTCTTTTGATTGATTGTTACAATTGCGTAACTAGTTTCATGTCTCCCTCTAGGTTGTCTCACACTTCCAGGATTGATATATACAATCCCTTCTTCTATTTCATAACTTGCTTCATGGGTATGCCCATACATCACCAAATCATAATGCTCAGATTTAGCATACTCATGTAATCGACTTAAACTACCCCATTTGACCCCGAATTTATGACCATGGGTGATGAAGATCTCAATATCTTCATAATGCAATGTTTTATGATATCCTTCGCCACCATCAAAAGGATAATTCCCTTTAACTGCAATGATGTTTTTTTGTTTTAAATAATCAAGTGAACATTCACTATCACCCAATGAAATAATATCATCAACATTATCTTTATGATGTTCGATGATTCTTTCTAAACTATGATGATCGCGATGCACATCACTTACAACTAGTAATTTTATGATTGTCATCACCTCTAATTTTATTATACCAAAGTTTTCAATTCTCTACCTTAAAAAAAGAAAAAGAATGCAAATGCATTCTTTTTACGATTAATAATTTTGTTTTTTTCGTTCAAAATACGCTCTAGGATGATCACAAACTGGACAAATACCAGGCGCTCTTTTTGCGACATGAACATGTCCACATTTACGACAGAACCAAACAGTCGCTTCTTCAGTTTTAAAAACGATGTCTTCTTTGATATTGTTAGCCAGTTTCAAATAACGTTCTTCATGATCTTTCTCAATTTTTGCGATCATTCGAAAAGATGCAGCGATTTTTTTGAATCCTTCTTCTTCCGCAACGCGTGCAAACTCAGGATATAGTTCATCCCACTCTTCATGTTCACCCATCGCCGCAGCCATTAAGTTCTCTTCTGTAGTACCTTCTACACCTGCAGGATATGTCGCAGTGATTTCAACATCTCCACCTTCTAAATAACGGAAGAATGTTTTTGCATGTTGCAACTCATTTTCAGCAGTTTCTAAAAACAAGTCCGCGATTTGTTCATACCCTTCTTTTTTCGCAATCTTCGCAAACATTGTGTATCGATTTCTTGCTTGTGATTCACCAGCAAACGATTTTAATAAATTTTGTTCTGTTTTTGTACCTTTAATTGACATAATTTCCTCCTATAATAAGATACTTAATTATAACATAGCTTACGTTGTTTTCAAATATCTAATAATTTCCTCCATCGCTTTTCCACGATGAGAAATCTCATTTTTTTCCTCTAATGTATACTCAGCTAAATGTCTATTTTCACCTTTTACAATGAAGATTGGATCGTACCCAAATCCGTTTTCACCACGCGCTTTATAAGCAATTTCACCTTCTAAATATCCATAAGCATACACAGGATTTTTCTCGACTCCAACTAGGACCATCACCGTGCAAAACCTTGCATCACGCGTTTCAACTGTTTGTAAATTTTCTAACAATAACCTATTGTTTTCATCATCACGTGCTTCTTCTCCTGCATATCTTGCACTAAAAACACCAGGTGCTCCATCAAGTGCATCGACCATCAACCCAGAATCATCAGCCAAAACTGGTTTCTTAATGATGTCATATAAGGTCATTGCTTTTTTTAGCGCATTCCCTTCAAAGGAATCTTGATCTTCAATAATATCAAGTTCTTTATTTACGTCTAAAAGTGATAGAACATGATATCCTAAAGGAACTAATTTTTTCTGTATTTCGATGATTTTATGTTTGTTTTTTGTCGCAACATAAAGTTCATTCATAGGAAATCCTTTCTTAAAACAAATTACAATAAAAAAACAAAAGTTATGCTATAATAATGAAGACAAGGAGGTCTATAATGACAACAAAACAAGATGCAATAAAAATCATCGGGCTCTACTTTTTGGTTATGTTATCAACATTACTCGTTCAACTTCTTGTTGTTCCTTTATTAGAAACACAACTTGAAGATGAAGCATTTGCCATCACTTTTAACACTGGATTAAATTTTCTAATCTATGCTGTTATCACTGTTCTTTTTATACTCGTCTTTAAACATCTTTTTCAATTTGATTTCAAAATGGTCAAACAAAACATCAGTGAAACCATGAAATATAGTTTAATCGGCTTTGGTGTAATGATGGTGTTCGTAGTCCTTATTGGTGTTATCTACCAATATCTAGATATTACTGAAACATCTGTTAATCAAGCAGCACTTGATTTTATGTTTGAACAAGGTCGCATCATTGACTGGGTTTTTCTTGCGATTTTCACCATTCTACTAGCACCTATTGTTGAAGAATTCGTGTTTCGAAAAGCTGTAATGGCCTTTTTTAAAAAAGTACCTGCTGTTGCGATTATCATTAGTGGTATCGCATTTGGATATATCCACGTAGCCTCAGATGATTATCGACAAATCATCTATTATATGTTGATCGGAATGGTTCTAGCAGGATTCTATGTATTATCAAAATACAACATTTATGTACCGATCATCATGCACATGATTTTTAATGGATTTTTAGTCTCTTTGATGATTATTCAGTACTCGATGCTTTAAGAAGGACATTTTTAATATCATGCATTTTATAAATCTCTGAAAATTCTAATAGGGTCAATCCAAAATATTTTTTCTTTGGATTGTACCCTTTTTTTGCAATCAATTCAGTCATCATTGTTTGTTTTGTGATGACGGCATAATAAAGCGCATCAAGCTTACAGTTATCAACGTTTTCAATTTTCGCGCCATGTTTGATCAGCAAATCAACCAAAAAAGGCTCTTCATTGATGATTGCATAAAAAAGCGGACTATTTCCATAATAGTCTTTTTTGTTGACGTCACTACGTTTAATCAACGCTTCTGCTAAATCAAATTGATTCATGATTAAAGCAAACGTCAGTTCATTTGACTTTAACTCTTTTTGATACTCACGATTATTTTTCAACTGATTGAATCGTTCTATCGTTTCATGTTTACCATGCATCACAGCCAAATCATAAGGTGATTTATTAAATCTTGATTGATCATAGCTTGTCAATCCACAATAAGAAAATACATCAATCATATCAAAATTCGGATGTTCTACTGCTTTATGTAGTGGAGTTTGCTTATAATGATCTTTCATATATGGGTTGATGTCTAAGGATAGTAAATATTTCGCAATTTCAATGGTTGAATACATTGCGACATAGTGCATCGTTGAAAGATTTTGGATATCTAGCGAATTTATAACTGCCCCTTGTTCAACCAAAAAACGCACTATTTTCAATTTTTTTGATCTTACACCATATTGCAATACACTTGATAAATGCTCATCTAATGCATAGATATCTGCACCATCATCAAGCAACATTTTGATGATGTGAATATTTCCTTTTAACGAAGCGTTGTGAAGCGGTGCTTGTTTGTTTTTATTTTGATGATTCACACTGGCATTATGTGATAGTAATAGTTCAACCATCTCTTCATCGCCCATAAACGTAGCGATATGAAGCGGAGTTTCTAAATACTTATCTCCAACACTCGGATCCAATCCAAGCATCAAAAGAAGCTCCATTGATTTATGTGCTTTATTTCTCGCTGCCAAATGTAATAAAGTCTGTGAACGATCATCTTCAATATCAAGTGGAAAGCCATCTTTGTAATATTGTAAGATATACTTTGTGTCATTTGTTAATGCCGCAATATAAATTGACTGACTTAACCCATTCCCAAAATGTTCAAATTGTTCCAATTTCATAAACATCGCTCCCTATCTATAAAAAACATAGCATAAAATCAAAAAAAATACCACATCTAAATGTGATATTTTTAAACTAACTATTTAATACTTATCTTACAGCTTCTTTTAAAACTTTACCAGCTTTGAAAGCAGGTGATTTTTGTGCAGGTATGTGAATTTGTTCTTTTGTTCTAGGATTGTGCCCTTTTCTCGCTTTACGATTTCTAACTTCAAAAGTTCCAAATCCAGTTAAAACAACTTTTTCACCAGAAACTAGTGAATCTTCAATTGCAGATAATGTAGCATTAAGTGCAGCCTCAGAATCCTTTTTTGTTAAGTTTGATGCTTCAGCGATTTTTGCGATTAATTCTGTCTTATTCATCTCTATACCTCCTATTAGATTTTTAATTACTCTCATTATAGCAAGTTATCGGCTTTATTGCAAGCCTTTTCTATGTTTCGATGAATATCGCTCTAAATTTTCTCAAAAAAGACCCACTTTTCAGATATCGCTTTGTAAAGGGGTTTCTTAAAAATCCATTAAAAAAACCAGATTTTACTCTGGTTTCATACTACGTTCTAGTAATTTTTTGAAGACTTCTTCAGGATTTTTCTTCTCAAATATAATCTCATAAATCGAATTAATAATCGGCATATCAATATCATGTTCTTGCCCATAACTATGCGCTGCTTCACAAGTTCTTATACCTTCAACAACCATCGTCATAGACGCCAATGTTTCTTCTAAATCTTTCCCATGACCGAGTTTATATCCCGCTTGAAAGTTTCGTGAATGCTCACTAGTACAAGTAACAATCAAATCACCTAATCCAGTTAGACCAGTGATTGATTTTGTATCAGCACCATACACCTCATAAAATTTATGCATTTCCACTAAACCTCGAGTAATCAGAGCAGCTCTTGCATTATCTCCCAGACCTTTTCCAGCTAATAAACCACTTGCGAGCGCAAAAATATTTTTTAGTGCACCACCAAGTTCACTTCCTTTTAAATCCGTTGAACTATATACTCTAAAATACTCCGTATTATGGAATAACTCTTGGACAAACAAAGCATCTTTTTCATTTTCACTTGATGCCGTAATTAACGTCATCATTCCACGAATCACTTCTTCAGCATGTGATGGACCACTTAATGATACAAAACCCTTAAAGTATTCTTTTGGGACCATTTCAGTAAAAATCTCAGAAGCACGCATAAAGGTTTCAGGTTCAATCCCTTTTGCCGCATTGATGAACAACTTTTTATTTGTTAAAAACGGAATCATCGATGAAATTGCTTCACGCATGACTTTTGTAGGAACAACAAAAAGTAAAACATCTGAGAACGACACTGCTTCTTCAATTGAAGAAGTTGCCTTGATTTCTTTTGGAATATCTTCATTTAGTTGAAAACATATATGTAAATCATTGATCTTAGAGACAATTTTTTCACTCACATCATAGACAAGCACTTGATGTTGACTATCGTGCAGTACTTTGGCAAGTGCAAGTCCCCATGAACCTCCACCAATGACAGATAATTTCATATCAATCACGCTTTCTTAAAATTAATTTAATCGGTGTCCCTTCAAAGTTAAAACTTTCTCTTAAACGATTTTGAATGTATCGTCCATAACTAAAATGTAACGCATTTTCGTCATTCACAAACAAAATAAACGTTGGTGGTTTACTAGCAACTTGCGTTGCATAATAAACACGTAAGATTTGACCATTGTGTTTCTTTGGAGGATTGACGTAAAACGCATCTAAAATAACATCATTTAATACTGATGTTTGAACACGTCTACTATAATTCTCAAAGACCTCAGCAATCGATGGAAAAAGTGTTGTTACACGTTTTTTCGTATGTGCTGATAAAAAGACAATTGGCGCAAATGATAAAAATTGGAAATGCGCTCTAATTTCTTTTTCCCAGTTGTTCATTGTATTGGTGTTCTTATCAACCAAATCCCATTTATTGACAACAATGATGATTGCTTTATGAGCATCTACTGCGTATCCAGCAATTTTCTTATCTTGTTCACGAATACCAGTCTCAGCATCAATCAGTACCAACGCAATATCAGATCGATCAATCGCACTTAATGCTCTTAAAACACTATATTTTTCCGCATTTTCATAGACTTTTCCACGTTTCCTTAATCCTGCTGTATCAATTGCTACATAACTTTTATCATTATAGGTGAACATCGTATCAATTGAGTCACGAGTCGTTCCTTCAATTTCAGAAACAATGACTCTTTCTTCTCCAAGTAAAGCATTTGTCAAAGATGATTTACCTACATTAGGTCGACCAATCAAACATAATTTGATCGTATCTTCCGCATAGTCATCTTCATCTTTTTCTGGCATCAATTCAACGACTTTATCAAGCAAATCACCTGTTCCAATACCATGATGGCTACTGACTGGAATAGGATCACCAAATCCGAGTGAATAAAATTCATACATTGTATCTGTCAATGATTTATCATCTGCTTTATTCAAAGCAACAATGACTTCTTTCCCTGATTTATACAACATTTTAGAAATATACAAATCTTCATCTGTAATCCCAGTTCTTATGTCACACACAAAAATAATCACATCAGCTTCATCAATAGCGATTTCTGTTTGTGATTTTATTTCATGGATAAAAGAGGCACCGTCAAAGTCGATACCTCCTGTATCTATAATATTAAATTCTTTTGTTAACCAGACACCTTTAGAGTATATTCTATCACGCGTAATACCTGGCTCATCATCTGTAATCGCTAAACGAGAACCGATGATTCGATTGAACAATGTGGATTTTCCCACATTTGGACGACCGACTATCGCTACGGTTGGCAACATATAACCACCGCCTTATTTTTTGTAGTTTTCTAATTCCTCTTTGAATAAATCTCCTAGAGTATGTGCTTTTGTTTCTTCTTCTGTTGTTAAATATTTTTCATATTCATTTTTTTCTTTTTGTTCTTTCAATTGTTTGACACTAATAACCATTTTCCACATTTTTTTATCAACATCAATGACCACAGCTTTCACAACATCATCTTTTGATAAAGCATCGCTTACTTCTCTTGGTGTTTCACTTTGAATTTCGCTAATTGGTAAGAATGCTTTCACATTTTGGATTTTGACTAAAGCACCTTTGCTTTGAAGTTCTTCAACAACACCGCTCACTTCGTCACCTTTTTTGATGGTCACATCAGCCCAAGGGTTATAATCTAAATGTTTTTTTGATAAACTCATACGTTGTTTTTTCGGATCAATACTTAAAATTTGTAATGTAAGTTTTTCCCCTTCTTCAACTTGACCAGCCAAATTTTCATGAGGATTCCATGAATAATCTTTGCTGTTTAAGATACCAACAACATCTTTTCCAACTTCTAGCAAAATACCTTTTGCCATTTTTTTGACAATAGTACCCTCTACTTCATCGCCAACTTTGTGTTCTTCCGCGAATGTATCCCATGGTGATTTTTGTAATTTTTTCATTGAAAGAGCAATTCTATTTTTCTTCAAATCAATGATTTCTGCTTCGATTTTTTCGCCAACTTTAACATAATCATTGACATTTGTTACATGATGATGTGAAATCTCTGAAATATGCACAAGACCTTCATTGTATCCAATTTTTACAAAAGCACCATAAGGTGTAATATTGGTAACTTCACCTTCAACTTTTTGTCCTACTTTTAAGGCATTGAATTCTTCTTCTTTTGCTTCTTTTTGTTCTCCTAATAATACTTTCTTACGAGAAACAACAGTTTTCTTCTCAGAATTTTCAATCAATTTTACTTTCATCGTTTGACCCATGTAATCCTCAGGATTTACATGTTCAAGTGCGATATGACTAGCAGGCATAAATACTTCTACACCTTTCGCACGTAAAATAAGTCCACCTTTATTGACCTTCGTTACTTTCGCTTCAAAGACATCATTTTCCTCAACAAATTTATCAAATTCTTCTTGATGTTTGTCGCGTAAAATATCTAGACGAGACAACAAGATGACTGAATTTTCACGATCAATACGTCGTACTTTGGCTTTGATTGTATCTCCTACTTTAACGACGTCATGAGCATTATCTACTTTTTCGAAGCTAAGATTAGAAGTATAGATAACCCCCTCTGTAAACTGTGATATGTCAACGTAAACTGCGTCATCATTTACCTGAATTACAGTCCCCTCAACAGTCATTCCTACTTTTAACATTGGTATTTTAAAATCCATAAACTTCTTCCTCTCTAACATTTTGTATAATTAATTTGACAACCTCATCAATTGTCAAATTTGATGTGTCAATTTCTTTTGCGTCATCAGCTTTTTTGAGTGGTGTGTGAATTCTTGTTGAATCAAAGTGATCACGTCTTTTTATTTCTGCTTCGATGGTGTCCATATCGGACTGAATACCGCGCGATAGATTATCAAGTAATCTTCTTTCTGCGCGTTTTTTAATTGATGCGGTTAAGTAAAACTTATATTTCGCATCAGGCAATACATGATATCCAATGTCGCGTCCATCCATCACAACATTTTTCTCACCTGCTAAATCTTGCTGCATTTTCACCAATTTCTTACGTACACTTATGTACGACGCAATCAATGAAACGTTGTTTGATACATCATCTTCCCGAATTGCTTCGGATACATCTTCACCATCCATAAAAAGAGTTCCATCTTTGAATGAAAAATCCGTTTCATAGACAAAGTTAAACGCATCTTCATCAGTCAAATCAATCTTCAAACGTAACGCTTTTAAGGTGATGGCACGATACATTGCGCCTGTATCGATATAGATAAACCCAAGCTCACCAGCAACGAGCTTTGCAATTGTGCTTTTTCCTGCTCCAGCAGGCCCATCAATCGCAATTTGTGTATGCGGCATCCTATCACCTCTTTCAAATCATTTAATATTATAACAAAAAAGAGCTAATTATCATAATATTTTTTCAAGTTTCTAAGAATTTAACTGTTTGCTTTTTTATAATCCTCATACAAGTGCTTTTTCTCATGCGGTTTCAACAATCGATAGTCGCCTTTGCTAAGTCCATCAAGTGTCACTGTACCAAAACGAACACGCTTCAATTTAACAACTTCATGTCCCACAGCCTCAAACATTTTCTTTACCTGATGATATTTTCCTTCGGTAATAATGATATTCGCTGTAGTCGTTTCAGATTGTTTATGATAAGTAACTTGATTGATTTTTGCTTTCTTTGTTACGTAATGATCTATCTTTAAGCCTCGGCATACTCTTGTCGATTCTTCTTTACGTAAAAACCCCGTCATTTTCACTTGGTATTCTTTTTCAATATTGCTATTAGGAGACGTCACCATATTCATAAATTCTCCATCGTTTGTTAAGATTAACACGCCAGATGTATCATAGTCAAGTCTTCCGACTGGGAACACACGGACATCATTTGGCACGAGATCAACTACTGTATTACGATCATGCTCATCATCAGTTGTCGAAATAAAACCTTCTGGTTTATAAAGAACATAATACACTTTATTCACCAATTCTATTTTCTTTCCTTCAATTACAATCTCAGCATTTTTCGCTACTTTAGACCCTAATTCTGTAATAATTTTTCCATCGACTTTGACTTTTCCATCAACAATCAATTGTTCTGCTTTTCGTCTTGATGTATATCCTCTTTGGGCGATGATTTTTTGTAATCTTTCCATCTAATCACTATCCTTATATTATTTATACGATATCGAATCTACATAATAAAAAAGGGAAGTCCCTTTTTTATTCTTCTTCATCCATCATTTCGACTTCAAGTTGAACACGTGTAATACGGCGTTCACGAATCTCTTTAATAATAAAGGTTAATCGTATTTTTTTTGGTTCATCATCATCAAATTCATAATTTTGCAATTCTTGTATGTATGTATATTTGTCTTCTATTTGTGGTATTTCTTCAAATGAATCATATAACCATCCACCGACATTCGCATAATGTGAGTAAGGAGGATTTCCTAACTCAAGATCATCAAACAAATCAGCAATGTCCATATCAGCATTAACTTCGTAAATATATTCAGCGATTTGGCGAATAAATTCTTCATCCACCACATCATGCTCATCATATATTTCTCCGACAAGTTCTTCAAGTGCATCTTCCATAGTTACAATTCCACTTGTACCACCATATTCTCCACTCACAATCGCCATATGGAAGTTCTCACGTTGCAATGTTTCTATGAGTGTATCAACCCGCATTGACTTAGAAACAAACATTGGTTCCTTCATCAACTTACGGATATCTATTTCTTCATTCTTTAACAGTTTCGTAAAGAAATCTCGTTCATGTAAAATTCCAACCACATTATCTCGTGTTTCTTCAAAAACCGGAAGTCTTGAAAATTGATATTCAAAGAAGATATTTTTTATCTCTTCAATATCATCGTTCACTTCAGCACCAATCATATCAACACGCGGTGTCATAATCTCATAAATCTTTTTATGTGATAAATCCAACACACTTTGCAGCATCTCAGCTTCATCTTCATCAATTGATCCTTCTTCTTCCATCGTATCAATGATTGTATTCAATTCTTCACCAGTTACACTGATTGAAACCAATCCATTGTCTTTGACGATCAATTTTTTGATTTGCAAGAATACATACGTCACAGGACGCAAAATATAAATCACCCAATAAAGAAACGGACTGATTGATAAAGACATATCTTCAGCATTTGTTTTCCCAAAACTTTTTGGAACTATTTCTCCAAATATTAAAATCAAGGTCGTCATCACTGCTGTATTTGTGATATTCACCAATGTTTGTTGTCCATCAAAAATATCTGAAAAGATACTAACTGATAACGTCGCAAGCGCGATATTGGCTAAATTATTCCCAACCAAAATTGTTGACAATGTTAAGTCAAAATGATCACTAATCCACAATGCTTTCTTACTACCTTTTTTTCCTTCTTCAATGAATGTTTTTAATCGTATCACATTGACAGACGAAAAAACCGTTTCACTCATCGAGAAGAATGCTGAAACAGCCATCAATATAAAGACAAATATTACAGTTGGTATGGAAACATCCGATATCGCTAGTATAAACCTGGCGGAATAATCCAATTTAACTTCACTCCCTTATGCTCGTGTATCATATTTTCCTGTGTTTGTATTGATTACAATTTTATCTCCAGGATTAATAAATAGTGGTACTTGTAACGTATATCCTGTTTCAACTTCTGCATCTTTTGTCGCACCAGTTGATGTGTTTCCCTTTACAGCGGGATCCGCAACAGTTACTTCTAACGTCACTTTTTCTGGAAGATCAACACCAAGAATTTCTCCTTGATAACTAATTACATTGACTTCCATATTTTCAACCAAAAAGTTCATTTGATACTCAATTTGGCTTGTAGCAATTTCAATTTGCTCATAAGTTTCGCTGTTCATAAAAACATAATGTGTTCCTGTTGAATAAAGATATGACATCTTATTTTTATCAATATGTGCCGGTTCCATTTTTTCTCCAGCACGCCATGTCTTCTCAATCACAGAACCTGTTCTTAGATTACGCAATTTACTTCTAACAAACGCACTACCTTTTCCAGGCTTAACATGTTGAAATTCCATAATCGTATATAAGTTGCCATCACTAATTATTGAAATACCATTTTTAAAATCACTTGTTGAAATCATTTCATTCACTCCTAATCATAGACCTTATTATATAAAAAAAAACGCGTTTTGTCTATATTTTTAAAGGTACATTTTTCTCCAACGTAGATTATAACACATTCATCGATTGACATAAAGGAAAATTCACTATATAATTTTCCAGTAAGGAGTGATTCATATGGAATTCTGGCAAATAGCCCTAGCCATCGTACTTGGTCTAGGAATTGGACTTTTATTATCTCGAAATAAAAATGTCAATTTTGACAGTATTTACACGATCAAACAAGAAGATTTTCTCAAAAACATGCGAAAAGGTCAATTAATTGATATTCGCAAAAAAGAAGAGTACGAACAAGATAAAATCAAAGGTGCACGTCATTTCAAAGTCGGAAAACTTACGGGAAAGTATTCCCCACTAAGAAAAGACTTACCAGTTTTTCTTTATTGTAAGAACGGAAAAAAAAGTAAACGTGCTGCAAAAAAATTATCAAAAGCCAATTTTCAAACGATTTATATTTTAGAAAATGGTTTTGACAACTTAACACATTAAAAAATACGGGAAATTATTCCCGTATTTTTTTTACCTTATAAAGAGTCCACCTACCAACAAACCAAAGACAATAATAATTGCAGGATGAACATTCATCCAAGGAAGTAACTCGTTACCTAAAATAAGGAACGCTGATAAAAAGAACAATCCAAAAATAATCAATGTTTTCGTCGTTGTAAAATCAACATTCACAAAAACACTACTACGCGCCATACTAAAAGCAACACCAGCAATCAACACAACGACAACTGGTTTCGCAGCTGCCTGCATTCCTTTGACAAAATCACTATCTTTGTTGTTCATAAACAAATTGAACAATAAAATAATCGCAATTGTACTTGGAAGCAACATCCCAAGCAACGCCGCAAAAGCTCCTAAAATCCCAGCCACATCATATCCAATAATGACACTCATTTTTGTCGCAATTGGTCCTGGCAACGTATTCCCCATTGCCAAATAATCAATGAACTGCGTTTCTGTTAATAGTTTATGATTCTCAACAACCTCTTCTTGAATTAGTGGGATGGTCGCTTGACCCCCACCAAAACCAAAGACACCAGGTTTTAAAAATGCCCAAAATAACTCCCATAAAATCTTCATCAAATCACTCCTAATAGTAAGCTATATGCCCATCGCATCTTGTTTCAGTTCCTGCGATGTAACCAGCTTTTTCTTTTAATATTATTTGTCCTCGTCCAAATCCACCACTCATTACATCAATGGTGATTTGATGTTGTTTCTTTTGTAAAGCTTGTGCAATAAACGAATCAAAAGAATTTTCCAAAGAAACCTTCAACCCTTCATCCCAACGAAATCTTGGCGCATCAAGCGCACTTTGTGGATGCATTTTAAAATCAATCAAATTCATCATCACTTGTAAATGTCCTTGTGGTTGCATGAATCCACCCATCACACCAAATGGGCCAACAGCTTCATTGTCTTTCATCAAGAACCCCGGAATAATCGTATGATACGTTCTTTTTCGTGGTTCTAATTTATTGTGATGTGTCTCATCTAACGAAAATGTATGTCCTCTATTTTGCATACTAATACCCGTTTGATCAATGACAACACCACTACCAAATCCCATATAATTACTTTGAATAAATGACACCATATTGCCTTCTTTATCTGCCGTCGCTAAATATACTGTTCCACTCTTATGATATTGAATCGGTTCATATTGACGAGCGTACTCTTTGATTTCACCAACTCGATCATCCACATATCGATCACTCAATAAGTAAGCAGGATTCATTTTCATAAACAATGGATCCGTCACATATTTTAATGTATCAGAAAACGCCAATTTTGTCGATTCTATTTGTTTATGCAAACACTCAATACTCTGATGTGTAAAATGTTCTTTCTTCATTAAGTTAAGCGCCATCAATGCTGTGATGCCTTGTCCATTTGGAGGAATTTCACAAACATCATATCCTTTGTAGTGAACTTTGATTGGTTCAACCCACTCAACATCAAACTCCTTCAAATCAGACGCATCAATGAATCCTTTGTGTTCTTTCATAAAAGACACAATACGGCTTGCCAAATCACCTTCGTAAAAATCTTTTGCCTTTGTCATCGCAATCTTTTCTAATGTCGATGCCATCAAATCACTTTTAAAAACATCGCCAGCCTGATATGATTCTCCATCATCATTGGTGAACACTTTGAAAAACTGATCATATTGAGCTCCTTTATTGTATTTCTTATATGCCTTAATCGCACGCTCAAAATAATACCCAACCGTCTCAGAAATCACAAACCCATTTCTCGCTAAGTTGATCGCAGGTTCTAGCACTTCATAAAACGGTATCTTCCCAAATCGTTCATGCAGTGCAGCCCATCCTTTCGGTGTACCTGGTACAGTAATTGGCTCAACCCCAAAGGTTGGCATTTTTTCATACCCACGTTTTTTCATTTCCGCAATTGTATGATGTTTACTACTATACCCAGACGCATTCATTCCATATAATTTTTTATTCATCCAAACAATCGCAAAACAATCACTACCAATTCCATTACTAGTAGGCTCTACAACAGTCAACGCTGCCGCAGTCGCAATCGCAGCGTCAACCGCATTACCACCTTTTTTTAAAATCTCAAGTCCAACTTGACTAGCTAACCCTTCAGAAGTTGCCACGACACCATGAAGTGCTCTTACACTTTGTTTTTTACTAACAAACGGATTGTTCATATCCTCACTCCTAACGTTATTATTATACAATATTTTATGTTAAATACAATGAGTTTATCGCCAAAAACAAGCCTTAATATATGACATTTTATTCAAATATGTGCATATTATACTTAGATTACTATTAAAATAAAATGTTTCATAGTATAATATTGATAGAGGTGATAAGATGAATAAAAATACAACACTAACTTCCGCTTTACAAGGTAGTGCTAGCGCACTTGGTTTAAATTGGATTTATGATGCTCCATTGCTCGAATCTTTTTGTAAAGATAAGTCCTGTATCTTTTTAGATATCCAACATGATCTCTATAATCAGTCTAAGAAAGCCTATGATGTCTATCCAAACCATCAAGCAGGTGATCTTGATTTTATGGGTGAAATACTCAATCAATTAAACAAATTTTTAGATGAATCACCAAAGAAAACACCATGGGAGTTTTTCATTTATATCCATCAATTTTTAACAACGTATGATGGTTATATTGAAAGTTATGGAAAAGACCTCATGAGACGCTATGAGAAGGATAAACTTAGATGCGTATATGAAACTCCTCATTTGGATGAACAACTGATCAATATGGCGATTTACTTCGTCTTTCATGAGCGAGATAATAGTATTGAAGAAACGCTCAAATATACAAAAATATTTACAAGTGATCCAAGTAGTAAAATATTAATACCAATGCTACAAGATTTCTTAAATGACTTAGAAAACGAATCATTAGAGATTGCACTTGATAATGTAAAAATGAGTGTCACAAAACCATATAAAGAACAAATCATCAAAGCCTTAAACTGTAAAAATAAAGAAGAACTTTTAAAAGAAATCAGTACCGCTTGCGGTGCAAAAGATGCACTTGCGATGATTCTTTATATCCTTAAACATACTTCTTCTACAGAAGAGGCACTCGAATTAAACGTTTCTTTAGGAGGAGCAAGTAGTGCAAGGGGAATTTTTGTTAGCGCACTAGCCCAAAAGTTATATGGACCATACAAAAGTGATAAAATCAAATTGAATACTTAAACAATATCATAATTCAAACACCTTCATACAAAAAAATGTATGAAGGTGTTTTTATAGCAATTAATGAGTCTGATTTAACCATCACAACAAAAAAGGGCAATTTGTTTCATCTATCAATGAAATAAAATCCAGATAATTGTTGACCGTTTATACACTAAGGTTAAGATTATCTAGACTGAGTCTACTTTTTTTAAATTAACCAATTAAATTTAACGACTTGTTTAATTAGAAAAAAATATGAAATTTTTATACCGAAAACAACCGATATTCCCTTATTATAGATATATTTCTTTTTACACTTACAAAACCCCTTAACAGACATTGTTTAGAAAATAAACTAAATGTTTTGATTCTAGTATATTTTTTTGCTAGAATAACGCAGTATCATAAATTTTAGGAGGAAAAAAAATGAAAAAAGTATTATTTTTAGTAGCTGCATTTGCGCTAACATTCACTTTAGCTGCATGCTCAACTGAAGACTTAGACAACGAGATTGCAGATTTAGAACAACAAGTATCAGATTTAACAGATGAAGTTTCTGCATTAGAAACAGCAAATGAAGCTTTAGAAGCAGCATTACCTGGTACAGGAAATTATACTCCAGGTACATATTTCTCATTCAATGATGAAAGTGGAGCTTCTGCACTAATCGTGATTGATGAAAATGGATTCATCGAGTCTGTATTCTTTGATGAATTAAGAATTAGAACTGCTATTGATGAAGTAACTGGTGAAGTAGTATTTACTACTTACTCTACAAAACAAGCACTACAAGAAGGTTACACTTTAGCAAGTGGATATACTTGGGCTGAAGAAGCTGACGAATTGGCAGCTGCTATCGTCGCAAACCAAGGATGGAACACTGATTGGGATACTTATGTTGATGGAGATTCATTAAAATTCAACTTAGACGATCAAGAAGTAATCGATGACGTTGCTGGTGTAACAATTGGAATTGACGGATTCAAAGATACATTTGAAGACGCAATCGCACAAGCTGAATAATACGTAACCAAAAAGAGGAAAAAATTTCCTCTTTTTTTAACTTAACCTTTCAAAATGTTCCCACTTCAAATCTTGATTAAGTGGGAGAGCGTTCACTCCATTAGCTATAATTTAATATTTACCAACATACCATTTGGGACTACCTTGTAGATTATCTTTTTGCTCATAAATAGATTGGATTACTTGTATATTCTTATCAATGCTTTTTGAATCAAATTTTTGAACCCATGGTATTGCTGCAATGGTTAAAAGTAAGTCATAAATGTTATACATCAAGAAGAAATCATTGATTTCTACTTCTTCTAAATAACCATCAATGTATCCTGAGGCAAAATACGGACTAATCTTACTGTTATGTGGCGTATTATTCCTAAAATCAGTAAGAATAGGTCCCGGTCGTACTCGTTCGAAATCAATTACTCCTTTATAATCTCCTTTGTGAAAAATCATATTAAATAGATGATAATCTGCATGTGTTTGAACACCTTTCAATGAGTAAAGATGATGTATATTGTTACTTACTAGTGTAATTATTTCATCAATCTCAGGAAGCAACGCTTTTACATTAATTTCTAAAGCTAATTGTATTTTACTATTCAAGTAGTTGTCTAAATGGGTTTTCATATCAAAATTATTTATTGGATATGCTTTGTGAAACTTAACAATTTCCTTAGCAGCAACCTTACCCAATTCGTACTGTTTATCATTAGAAAAACCTTCAATCACTTCAAGTCCATTTTTTCCCTTGATATATTCAGTAATATAATATCCACATACCTCATCTTTTGTTAACTCAAATGCTTTTTGGCAAAGTGCTACTTTTTCAAATGCTTTTTGTACTCGAAAAACTTCTTTGAATTGTTCATACCTATCTAGTGATATAATTCTTACTATATATTTACCATTTATAATGTACTTCTCGTCTAGCGAGAAGCCTTTTTCAATTTTCAGAATACTCTTTATTTCGTCCTTAAAAATCTTTTGAAGATTCATCTTCATCAACCCCTAATCCTAATTATATCATAATTCATTTGTAAAAAAGATTAATATTTAAGATATTAAATCGACCATAAGATCTTTGTTATAATCTCCATACCATATGTTCCAATTACTTATGATACACTCATCGTGTCATATTCTAAACAACTAGATAATTGTAACCAGTAACATACCTCATAACAAAAAATAGTCCTGTTTGTAAATAAATGTATCGTATTTACTATATTGAACAGCGCATATATATCGTATTTAAAAAAAGATTGAAGTTTTGAACTTCAATCTTTTGCTTTAGTTTTTACTCTTCTTCAAAATGATATCCTACTAATCTAGAACCATATCTGTGTAATCTTGTATATAGTGGTTCAGGCAAAGTTTTATGTGTGAATACATTGTTTGGTCTTTCATCTAGTTGAAACTTAAGTACAACATCTGGATCAGCCAGTGCGACCATTCCCACGCTAAGCAAGTCATAACCTAACTCTGATGCAGCCTCAACATCTTCTTTAGTGGATATACCACCAACACCCATCAGTGGTAGGCGTCCATCAATCATACGAAGCAACTTTGTAGCGAGTGGTTCTCTGTCTTTTTCATCACGAATCGGTGTTTGGTTGAATTTTCCAAGTGATACATGTAAGTAATCAATTGGATAGTCGGCCAATACATCGACAAACTGTAAAGTATCATTGATTGTGATACCAGGATTTTCTAGTTCTTCAGGAGAAAAACGATATCCTACAATAAAGTTTGGTTTATTTAGTTCTTCTTTTGCTTGTAAAATTCCTTCTACTATTTTTTTAGCGAAAAACATACGTTTTTGCAAGTTCCCACCAAATTCATCATCACGTTGGTTCGAATGTGGTGAAAAAAACTGTTGAAGTAAATACGTATTCGCACCATGGATTTCTACACCATCAAAACCAGCTTTCATTGCAAGTTTTGATGCATTGACAAAATCATCAATCGTATCATACACTTCACTTGTTTTTAATGCTCTTGGTGTAATTGTGTATTCTCTATCTGCTTTGACAGCCGATGGGGCAACTATGTCTTGATTTGGATACATATTTGGTACATTCATGCGTCCTCCATGATGAATTTGTAATACAGAAAGAGCTCCTCCACTTTTGATTGCTTTGCGTAATCTTTTCATGGAATCGTAATAGCGTTCATCTCGGACAGATATTTGATGATCAAATGCTTGGGCATTTTTACTGACGGCCGCAGCCGCAGTAATCACCATACCAATATTTTTACTTCTTAAATGATAGTAATTTTCTTCCTCGTCAGACAATGTTAAATCATCATTTGAGGAATACGTTGTCATTGGTGCCAATGCAAAATGATTTCGCATAATGACCCCATTTTTAAATTTATATGGTTCATATGGATTCATATCATCACTTCCTTTAAGCAAATTATATCATTTACAAATAAAATATCAAAGCCATAAACAAAAGAAAAACGGAGACTTCTCCGTTTATTTTCTGATTGGTTTTAAAGCGCCACTCCAAGCAAGTACTTGGTCAAGCATCGCATTTAAATTTTCTTTATGTAAATCAGCTGGTTTAAAAGTAGTCCAGTTTTCAAAATCAGTAAAAAGTGATAACAATACTTGCACTCTTACATCAGCAATTTGCAATTCTCCTAAAACATTACGTAATTGTTCAGCAGCTCTTGCACCCATCGCTGAACCATAACTGACAATTCCAGCAGCTTTGTTATTCCATGCATCTCTTGCTAAATCAAGCGCATTTTTTAGTGAAGCAGTCATTCCATGATTGTATTCAGCAGCAACAAATACAAAACCATCTAATTCATTTAATTTTTGGTTCCAACGTTCAATATTTTTTGTTTCACTAGTTTCACCTAATAAAGGTAACTCGAAATCTTTAATATCGACAATTTCATAATTAGCATCATTTCTTTGATCTGCCAACTCTTTTACCCATGCGGCTACTTGCGGACTTACACGTCCTTCTCTTGTACTTCCAACAATGATTCCTATATGTAATTTTTCCATTTCTAAAACCTCCTAATGTATTTGTAAGTTTATTACTTACTTTATGTAACCTATTATATTTTAGTAAGTTGTTTTTGTAAAGTGATTTGCATTATCAAAAAAGTGAGATCAAACTTGTGTTTGATCTCACTTCCAATTTAAACGTATTTGTTTTGCGATATTTTTATCGTAATATGCGACTTTATTCACATAGTCCTCTTTTGACTGAAACAAATGAATATGATGCTTAAACAATAATCGCTCATAGTTATATCTAAGTTGGGTTAATATCCTGTTGTCTTTTTTGTCTTGATCTTCTTCTAGTTTTTTTATTACCAATAATAAACTTTCAATGATTTTATCTTGTGGAAAATGTTTTTGATGATCGGTGTTTTTTACATACTCTAAGTCAACTTCTTCTAAATTCTTTGCATTTGTCAACATCAATTTCGTGTAACCAACCAAACATGATTTACCATCACATCCACCACAGACATTTTCGCCCAAACAAATCCCATCAAGTCTTTCATATAAATCACTATAGAAAACCTTCAATTGTTCAGCTGTATTTTTAAAGGCAGTTGGCATATGTGATTGGTAAGAACGCACAAGAGGCATCATTCGGATTCCGAACAATATTACAACAACCAAAACAAGCATCAACCCATATGGAAATCCAATGATGTTTGTTGGAATATTTTGATATAATTTTAACATTCCAAATAAGACAAAAACAAATCCAGAAATTAATTTCATCAATTCCTCAGGAATTTTAGATCCCATTTTCATTCCGACATAAATGCCAAGCATTCCGACACTCATCATTCCAAGAACTGTCCCTACTAAAATAAACAATGGATAATTCGCATCACTAGCTAATGTAAAAGCAGCAAGTTGAGTTTTATCTCCAAGTTCTCCAATGAAAAAAGCAAGGGAAACAGCCACTATCGGTCCATAAGTTTTCATTTTACGATGTTCAGTTTCTTGATCAATCGATAAACTCCAAAATCCAAACATCAAAAATAAGATACCTGCCCCTATTGAGACAAATTCTAGTGGTAATATATCGCCAATCAATTGTCCAAGAAAAATGGCAAGAATATGATTCAACAATATCCCAATAAACATTCCTATGATGACATATTTGATTTTGTATTTGCTGGCAAATGCCATCGCAAGCATTTGGGATTTATCGCCCATTTCAGCAAAAAAGATTATCCCAAATGCGATTAGTATCTCTTCAATCATTGTTGTCTCCTAAAACCTTATTTATGTAACGTTTTGCATCTTCGATTGTTTCATCAAAATGGTGAACATCAACATCAATCCAATGCACATCAAATTGATTATGAAAAAAGGTAAATTGTCTCTTCGCAAATTGACGACTTTTAGTTTTAATATTGTTGACTGCATCTGCAAAAGACACTTCTCCATCAAAATATTCATACAATTCTTTATACCCAATCGCCTGCACCGCAGTCGATTGGATGTTTTTTTCATATAATGCTTTTACTTCCTCAACAAGACCTTGTTCAATCATTTGATCAACACGGGTGTTGATTCGTTCATATAGTACTTCACGATCCATCCTTAAGCCAATCATGATGAAATCATAAACTTTTTCATCTTTTGATGTTTCACTAGATACTTTATGCGTATCTGCTCTTCTTAATGCTTGTAATACTCGTTTACGATTATTAGGATGAATCTTTTTTGCGCTTAATGGATCTTTTTCTTCTAATTGTTGATGTAATGTTTCGTTGTCTACATCACGTAGCTCTTCCTCAAAATCATGATCTCTTTTGGTATCGTCAAAGTTGTAGTTGTATAATACACTTTTTATATATAACCCAGTTCCTCCTACAATCAGTGGCATTAAATTGTTATCTTCGAATTCTTGTATTTTTTCACGCACCATTTTTTGATAGATTGCGACACTAAAATCTTCACTAGGTTCTAATACATCGATCATATGATGTTTGATTCCATCCATTTCATCTTTTGTTACTTTTGCGCTACCAATGGTCAAATCTTTATAAACTTGCACACTATCACCACTAATAATCTCAGTATCGTAATAGTTCGCAAGGGCAATTGATAAGGCTGTTTTTCCTACTCCTGTTGGACCAACAATCACGACAATCATGACATAATCCTTTTAAACATTTTTTCAATTTCATGTGGGGTAAAATGAATAATAACTGGTCGACCGTGTGGACATGTATATGGATTTTTTGTGTGTTGTAAATCTTTTAACAATACATCAATTTCATTTTGATTGATGTATTTATTTGCACGAATTGAGTGCTTACAAGAAAGTTCTTTTGCGAGATGATCAACCACACTTTTGATTGATAAATCTTTATAATCTAGTAAATGACTCACCATTTCTTCAGTATAAATTCCTTCATATCCCTGTTCAAACCAGGTAGGTACATGAGTGATATCAATCCCTTGATGTTGATTATCTTTCGCTTTAATACCAAACTGTTCTAATTGGTGCAACTGATCTTCTAAGGCAATGACTTCTTGTGAGGATAAATCTAAAGTAACAGGTATAATCAATTCATATGTTTCAATTTTTGGTGTACTCATTTTCTCGATGTATCGTTCATAACGAATACGTTCAGCTGCGGCATGTTGATCAATCATATAAAGACCTTCTTCACTTTGCGCAAGTAAATATGTCCCCATAAATTGACCAATATATTCTAGTCTTGGTAAAGCGTTTTTTTCTTCTTCTTTTTGTGTTTCTTTTGGTTTATTTGTCTGTACATCATTCGTTTGTCGATGTCTATCTTTCAATATTTGATTCACAAGTTCATCTTTTTTCGCTTGATATTCAACTTGTTCTTCTTCTAAATGATCATCTTGTTCTTTTGTTTGATCTTTCAAATCAAAAGAATACTGGGTTGAATGATTAGATGATTTTTCTTGTTTTTGTACTTTTGGAATCAACTCTTCTTTTAGCAATGTTTCTTTCACTGTTCTTCGAATCAATGTTCTAAGCGTTGATTCTTCTGTGAATTTTACTTCCAATTTTTGCGGATGAATATTGACATCAATCAATAAAGGATCAAGCGTGATTTCTAAAAACACAATCGGGTTTTTCCCCACTGGTAAATAAGTGTCATATCCATCTTTTACTGCCTGGACAATACGATGATTTTTAATCAAACGATTGTTCGCAATCACAGTAATATGTTGTCTTGTACTTCTTGTAAACATCGGTTTTGTGATGTACCCACGAATGTTGAAATACGAGTCTTTCGCTTCGAAATAAACCATATTTTTAATGATATCCAGCGGATATATTTGCGCAAGTACTTTTAAAGGATCTTCTGTACTTGAAGACTGAAAAAGGATTTTTTGATTGTTGATCAATTTAAATGATATTTCAGGATGTGATAAGGCAATCTTTTGTACGTAATCAACAATGTAAGAAAGTTCTGTATGACTTGCCTTTAAGTGTTTTAATCTAGCGGGTGTATTATAAAACAAATATTTCACAGAAATGTTTGTTCCTTTTTTTGCGGCCACTTTTCCTTCTTCTTTCAACTCACCTTTTAGTAAAAACAAATGATACCCATCATTTCCTTCGCTACTAGTGATATCGAAATGAGAAACAGATGCGATTGAAGGAAGTGCTTCCCCTCTAAATCCAAGTGTATGAATATGATAAAGATCATGGGATGTTCTAATTTTACTTGTCGCATGTCGTCTGATGGCCATTTTTAGATCTTCTTTGCTCATACCAATCCCATCATCCGTCACTTTGATTTCACTTAATCCAGCATCAGCCAAATAAATGTCAATATTTTTTGCCTCAGCATCAATCGCATTTTCCACAAGTTCTTTGACAACACTCGCCATATTTTCAACGACTTCACCAGCCGCAATCATATTGCTTAAGCCATCATCTAATTGATAGATTCTACCCATAATGTCACATCCTTTTCATCTTCATTATATGAGAAATGTTCTCTTTTTTCTAGAAAAAGTAACAATCAATATTGATTGTTACTTTTTAAATAGTGATAAATACTCTTCATACCCTGCTTTTTTCATATCCTCTTTGGGAATAAACGCCAAAGAAGCAGAGTTGATGCAATATCTCGGTTGTCCATTTGGACCATCATCAAACACATGACCTAAATGAATATTAGGATTTTTACTACGAACTTCTGTTCTCGTCATAAAATGTGAATGATCCTTTTTTTCAACAATCAAATCTTTATTTACAGGCGCAGTAAATGAAGGCCAACCACAACCTGCATCAAATTTGTCATTCGAAGAAAACAATACTTCTTTTGATACAATATCGACATAGATTCCTTCACGAAATTCATCATGATACTCGTTTTGAAATGGTGGTTCTGTACCATTTTTCATAGTCACATTATATTGTGTTTTTGTTAACTTTTTGATTTCATCTTCATATGATTTACTCATCTTCTCACCTCATCCTTAGTATAACAAATTCTTGTATGATGATAGACTTATTTACATTTTTTTTAGTAATTCAGATAAGAAATTCAGTGCATCAAGAGGTGACATTTCGTTAATATCTACTTCTTTTAATGCTTGTTCCACAAGCGAAACTTCTTCTTTCTCCTCTTCTTCAAATGCATCAAAATTAAACAAATCAATCTCATCTAATTCTTTTTTATGTTGCGTTTCTAAATGACGTAAAATCATCGTAGCTCTTTTAATCAATGGTTTTGGTAAATGAGCAAGCGCAGCGACATTAATCCCATAAGATTCATCAGCTGGTCCATCTTCAATTTTATGTAAAAAGACAATTTTACCATGTTTATTATCCGCACTAACATGAATGTTTTTTAATTTCATCAACGATTGATCAAGCGTCGTTAATTCATGATAATGTGTTGAAAACAATGTTTTACAACCAATTTTCTCATGAATGTATTCAATGATTGCTTGAGCAATTGCCATCCCGTCATAGGTCGCAGTTCCTCTTCCGATTTCATCAAACAAAATCAATGAATGTTTGGTTGCGTTTTGAATCGCATGATTGGCATCAAGCATTTCCACCATAAACGTTGATTTTCCACTAACCAAATCATCTGCCGCTCCAATACGTGTAAAAATCGCATCAAAGAGTGGAATGTTTGCTTCTTTCGCAGGTACAAAAGAACCTATTTGTGCCATAATCGCACAAACGGCAAGTTGTCTCATATAGGTTGACTTCCCTGACATATTTGGTCCCGTTACAAGTAAAATATCGGTGTTTTTATCCATTTCAATATCATTTGGTATAAATGGTTCCTCTAGTAATACATGTTCAACAACAGGATGACGTGACTCTTTTATATGGATTTCTCCACCCCCGTTAATCGTTGGTCTTGCTAGTCGATATTTTTCACTAATGACACTAAAAGATACCAACATATCCACTTCACTAATAATCGTCGCATTTTCTTGAATGCTTGTGATGTATTTCGCAACCTCTTCTCTTAATTCTAAGAATAACTGATATTCTAGTTCCACACTTTTTTCTGATGAAGAAAGAATCAGTGACTCTTTTTCTTTGAGTGTTTCACTAATATATCTCTCACTATTAGCGAGGGTTTGCTTTCTTGTGTAATCAAATTCATCTTTGACATGTTCTATTTGCCCTTTAGGCACTTCAATATAATATCCAAACACACGATTATAACCAACTCTAAGTTTTTTGATTCCCGTTTTTTCTTGTTCTTTGAGTTCAAAATCCGTTAACCACTCTTGTAAATTCAACGATGTATCTCTAAGTTCATCTAATTCCTTTGAATATCCATTCTTAAAGAGGTTTCCTTCTTTAATAGACAAAGGAGCCTCATCCACAAGCGCACGTGCTAAGGTATCATATAACTCGATTAATAAATGCAATTTGTTTGCTAAAAAGGTGGTGTATTCATCTTCTAACTGACGCAATTTTTGATAGATTGAAGGAAGTGCCATGACACTTCTTCTCAACTGAATCAAATCTTTCGCATTGGCATTACCATAAGAAATGCGACCGACGATGCGTTCTAAATCGTACATCAGTTTTAACTGTTCTTTAATGTCTTCTTTGATGATAAATTCCGTATTGAGTTTATCCACTGTATCGTAGCGCTTGATTAAAATATCTTTATTGACCAATGGTCTAGATAGTTGACGTTTTAGAAAGCGTGATCCCATCGCTGTTGATGTATGATCAATCAACCAAAACAAACTACCAAGAGTTTCATTTTGGCGCAATGTTTTTGTCAGTTCTAAATTCCTTGTAGTTGATGCATCCATTTTTAGGTAACTACTTGCTTCTAATACTTCCACCGTTTTCAAATGCATCAAAGTTCTTTTTTGTGTTGTGGTGATGTAAGAAAGTAATCGTTTATATGTTTTAATTTCTTCTTTTCTTGTTAAATGCTGATACAACTTTTCAAACACATCTGAAGCATCAAGTTCTCGTTGATAAGAGACAATGATTCCTTCATTCTTTACGAATCGTTCAATATGTTCATAATCCTGCGCAGTGTTTAGAATGATTTCTTTTGGTGCAATATGAAGTAGTTCACCAATTAAAATATTGTAATCTTTTGGTAAATTTAGCAAATAGTTGTTTCCCGTAGAAAGATCCAAATAAGCTACAGTATAACTCGTTGGATGTATCCCTAGTGCCACAATATAATGCATCTCATCTTGTGCTTGGTCCATATAAGTACCTGGTGTAATGAGTCTAGTAACTTCTCTTTTGACCAAGCCTTTTGCTTGGCTAGCATCTTCTGTTTGTTCACAAATGGCCACTTTATAACCTTTTTCAATCAAACGTTCAATATATGCATCCGCCGCATGATGAGGAACCCCACACATTGGTACACGTTCTTTTGCCCCAGCGTCACGACCAGTTAGCTGTATTTCTAGTTCTTTACTTGCGAGGTAAGCATCAGTAAAAAACATTTCATAAAAATCGCCAAGTCGAAAAAAGACTATAGCATCGTTATAGTCTTCTTTGATCGTTAAGTACTGTTGCATCATCGGTGTGTAATCTTGTTTGTTGATGTCCATATGTTTCACCTAACTATAATTGTGTATATACTAAATAAACAATGAATGCTAGTGTAATGAGCGCTGCGAATGTCACGAGCGCAACCATCATTCTTTTTTTGTTGCGTTCTTTTAATTTTTCTGATATTTCAACAATTTTTAAATTGTATAAATATTCCTCGATATTAATACCATCAAAGATTTTTAATGACAATTGATGACGTTCATCAATTTCTTCAGGCATTTTTAATAAGATATATTCAATCATATCCGATTTACGTAATTCGACAGAAACATCGACTTGTCTACGTTTCGCATAACGTTCTATTTCAAGAATGGATTTTTTTTCTAATTCAGCTTTTTGTTCTTCATTAAATTCTAGTTTTCTTGCAACAATATCAACAAGTTGTGATTTGTTAATACGTCTTGGAATATCCACTGAATATTTATCACCAAGCTCACGAATTTCATTTAAGGTTGTTGCGTTACTCAGTGTCTCTTTCGCTTCTTCTAATGGTGAACCATCAAAATACCCTGGTGGTTCAAAGTATACCTCATCAAGATTGCTTCGTAACTCTTCATAGGTTTCTTGAGGTTCTTTAGCATATTTCATTGTCAAGTTTTGTAACTTCACAAACTCTAAGTTATCAATCATTAACTCAGTTCTATTTCGAACAATGATATCCCAAAAATCTTTTTTATACTCATCAACATCAATTTGTAAATTGAATCCTTTGGCAAATTTTTCTAATTGAAAAATGGTGAATTGATCAAACCATTTTAAACGATGACGCATCTCATCAGAGAATTTATCATGTTGTTCTGCAATAGAAATAGCCGGTGCGATATTCTTACGAATCAACGCTTTATGAAAATAATAAGGCAAATAAATCTCTTTGTTTTTTAAGTATTTTACAACTTCCCTAGAAGGGATTACTGTAAATGATTGTACCAATTTTGAGATTCTTACTTTTTTAGAATATAAAAAGATAAAATCTTCGCGTGCTTTTTTCTTTTTTGCCATATGCCTTCTCCTTTCCATAGATGCTCTTCCCTATTATAATATATATCAATGACTAAATCAATAAATTATTGCTTTTTAAAGCGATTTCCCACTAATTAAAAAATATGGATTTTATGACAAATCCATATTTATTTCTGAAGCAATGATATCTTGAATCAATTGTAAATCACTATTGACCATTTCAATCACATCCAAATATTCCCCCATGAAAGGGTGCATTAAGAGTTCTTCACGAGTGGCCAGATACACTTTTTCAATTTCGGCAAAAGGTTTTTTACTTGCTTTGGCATTGACAAGTTGCTTTTGATATTCTTTTAACTGCTCATATTTTTGTAATAACTGCTTGTCTTGATGGATTTTTTCTTCTAACTCCTGGTAGCGTTTCACCAAAGGATGTTCCTTTACATAGGATAATAATTCATCAAACTCTTTCAATATATTCACCCAACAAATGCCATGTTTTCGCTTCCACTATTTTGACTTTCACAATTTCACCAATCAATGATTTATCCGCAACAAAATTCACAAGTTTATTATGTTCTGTATAACCCGCTAACACTTCTGGGTTATGTTTGCTTTCTCCATCTACCAAGACGTTTTGTAATGTCCCTTCAAAACGTTTGTTTCCGAATAAATAACCATCATTCACGACTTTATTCAATTCCAACAAACGAGCTTTTTTCTCAGATGGTGATACATTATCCTCATAATTCGCCGCTGGTGTTCCTTCTCTTGCACTATAAATAAAGGTATAAGCACCTTCAAATCTACAAGCTTTCACTAAGTCCAATGTTTCTTCAAACTGTTCACGAGTTTCACCTGGAAATCCAACAATAATATCAGTCGTTAGTGATACATCTGGGATCAACTCATAAATTTTATTTACGAGTGTTAAATAACTATCTTTGGTGTATTTACGGTTCATTCTTTTCAACACTTCTGTACTTCCTGATTGTACAGGTAAATGAATGTATGGCATCAAGTTCTTTTTATCCGCAATCATTTGGATCGTTTTCACATCAAAATCTTTTGGATGTGATGTTGTAAAACGAATTCTTGGAATTGCCAAATCCGATAAATCTTCTAATAGATCGCCAAATGTATAGTTCTTATCAGTAAAATCACGTCCATAACTATTCACATTTTGACCTAGTAACGTAACTTCTTGGTATCCGCCATCAACAAGTTCTTGAACCTCTTTTATGATTTGTTTAGGACTTCTACTACGTTCTTTTCCTCTTGTATAAGGAACAATACAGTAAGTACAAAACTCGTCACAGCCAAACATAATATTCACCCATGCTTTTTTTGTATGTTCTCTAATTTTTGGTAGGTTCTCAACAATCGATCCCTCTTCAGAATAAACTTCAATAACACGTTCTTTTGAAAGGATAACAGACTCTAAATATTCCGGTAATTTATAGATATTGTGTGTACCAAAAACCAAATCAACATGTTGCACTTTGTGTAAAATTCGTTCAACAACATCTTCTTCTTGTGGCATACAACCCGCAACACCTAAAATCAAATCAGGGTTGTTGCGTTTATATTTTTTTAATCTACCCAACTCACCAAATACTCTGTTTTCAGCATTTTCTCGAATCGCACAAGTATTCAAAATAATGAGATCAGATTCTTCTAATTTATCAGTCCAAGTAAACTCTAAAGCTTCTAAAATTCCTCTAATGGTTTCACTATCCGCTTCGTTTCCTTGACAACCATATGTCTCAACATGATAATGTTTCCCTTTACCAATGCCTTTGATATTGAAATGTTCATCATAATTGATGGTTGGTGTTTCTTCATTCTTACGTTTTCTCGCATCTTTGATGCTTGGTTTCACAAAATATTTTGCGTAATCTTTGTCCATCATAAAACTCCTATTCGTGAATGTTGATCGCCTTGATTGTATGGTTCTCTACATCAAGCAACACTGCATTAAACTGTAATTTTTTGCTTGTATCTTCTTTGATACGTGATGGCATACCCGTCACAAACTTATGAATAATGGATTCTTTTTCGCCACCCAAAATGCCGTATTTTGCGCCGGTCATTCCAATATCTGTGATATATAAAGTATTCTTTGGTAAAATCATTGCGTCCGCTGTAGGTACATGTGTATGTGTTCCAACGACCGCATCAACACGTCCATCAACATAATGACCAAACGCCAATTTTTCACTTGTTGCTTCACCGTGAAAATCGACAATGATATAATCTGCGTCAATCTCATCTAATAATGTATCTATTACTTGAAATGGATTATCCAGTGGGTCACCCATAAAAATGCGTCCCATGATATTGATCACCGCAACCGTTTTATCATTGAAACGAAGAATTTGTACACCCTTACCTGGAACATCTTTATGATAGTTGGCAGGTCTGACGATATTCGCATCATCAATAAATTCAAGCAATTCTCTTTTAGAAAATGTATGATTTCCCATTGTCACACAACGAACACCTTGTTCCATTAAAAACTTATACGTTTTCAATGTCATTCCGAATCCTTTGTCAATATTCTCACCATTCACAATGATTAAATCAGGATGATAATCCTGTTTCATTTTTGGCAAATATTTTTCTAAAGCTACTTGCCCTCTTGTACCAAACACATCACCAATAAATAATACTTTCATTTTACTCACTCTTTTCTAGGTCAATGAAATATTCATCAACATGAAGCATCTTTTTATAATCCCAAAAGATCTCTTCATCTATCATATCATAAAGTCTCTTTTTACCAACGTATTTTACTTCACTTAGTTCACTTTTTTGTAAGATTACATTTGCCAAATCAACATCATCTTCAATCACAAAAACATCAGTGAAATGATTGGCATAAGTACTGTTTGTTTTATATCTTGCGATGATCTTTAAATCTTCTTTTTCATAGGTTAATCCCAATTCTTCTTTGACTTCTTTGATGGCTGTTTCCCATGTTGTTTGATTGGCTTCTACTACACCCATTGTGGTTGCCCACATATAAGGGATAAAGTCACTATCTTTCGAACGCTTTTGAATTAAGTATTCACCTGCACTATTTCGAATCCAAACATGAACAATCAAAAAATAATTTGGTTGCTTACGTACTTCATCCCTTGATACTCTCTGGTCCAAAGGATTTCTAAATTCATCATATAAATCAATGTATTCCATGGCTTCCTCCTTAAAAAATGAAAAAAGGAAAGCCTTCACTTGGAAGGCTTTATTTTGCGATATCTTGTGCTCTTGTTTCACGAATAACCGTCACCTTAATGGTACCAGGATAAGACAACTGTTCTTCAATTTTTTCTTTGATGTCGCGGGCAATCTTATAAGCCATTACATCATCAACTTTGGTTGGTTCAACAATCACACGTACTTCACGACCTGCTTGGATCGCATATGCTTGTTCAACACCTTCAACATCATTTGATATTGTTTCAAGTTGTTCTAAACGTTTGATATATGAATCAAGTGATTCACTACGCGCTCCTGGTCTTGCGGCACTCAACGCGTCCGCTGCTGCGACCAATACGGCAATGATGGTTGATGCTTCAACTTCACCATGGTGAGATTGAATTGCGTCAACAACTTCAAATGGTTCTTTGTAACGATTTGCTAAATTGACACCAATTTCAACATGTGATCCTTCTACTTCATGATCAACTGCTTTACCAATATCGTGTAATAATCCGGCTCTACGTGCCATGATTTCATCTTCACCGATTTCAACAGCCAATTTTCCAGCTAAGAAGGCACACTCAATTGCATGTCTAAGAACATTTTGCCCGTAACTAGTACGGAAATGCAAACGTCCAAGAAGCTTCACTAAGTCAGGATGAACACGTCCAATTCCGACTTCAAATACTGCTTCTTCTCCTTTATCTCGAATAAAGCGATCAACTTCGCTTCTTGTTTTCTCAACAATTTCTTCTATACGTCCCGGATGGATACGTCCATCAGCGACAAGTGTCTCAATCGTGCGTTTGGCAATCTCTCTTCTGATTGGATCAAACCCACTAAGTACGACCGCCTCAGGCGTATCGTCAATGATTAAATCAATTCCTGTCAATGCTTCAATGGTTCGAATATTACGACCCTCACGACCAATAATACGACCCTTCATTTCATCATTCGGTAATGAAACAACACTTACTGTGTGCTCACTTGTAACATCTTGTGCATATTTTTGAATTGCTTGTGATAATAAATGTTTCGCTGTTTTATCAGCAGTTGCTTTCGCTCTTTCTTCTTCCTCTTTGATAAATTGTGCAAGTTCATTCGCCATTTCGTCTTCTACTCGTTTAAAGATTAATGTTCTTGCTTCATCTAGTGAAAATTGTGCTATTTCAAATAGCTTCGTGTTTTGTTCCTCAATCATTGTATCCAGTCTGTTATTTTTATCCTCTAGTGATTGTTTTTTACGCTCAATTATTTCTTCTTTGTTATCTAAATTAGACTCTCGTTTGTCAAGATTAGAGCTACGTCTATCTAAAGACTGCTCACGTTGTAAGACTTTATTTTCAAGATTTAATATCTCACTTTTCTTCTCTTTAACAAATTTTTCATGTTCTAATCTTAAATTGTGAATCTCTTGTCTTGTTTCAAGGAGCTTTTCTTTTCGCTCTCTATCAGCATTTTTTTGGGCGTCTTCAATCAATAGATTTGCTTCTTGTTTGGCTTTGTTAAGGCCACGTTCTACAAGAAAGATACGTAGGAAAAATCCACCTACTGTACCAATGGTTAAAAATGTTAGACCGGAGAAAATGATCACTAATGCATCATTCATGGTATTCCTCCGTTCAATTTTTTGTTCTATGCGTGAATTTCATATTATTTAACATAACATTACATTATGAGTAGAAAGCAATTATAACGTTATTATTATAACAATTTTACACCCTATAAGTCAATGAATATAAATCTTTTATCCATCTTTTCCAATAATTTTGGTGCTTTATATAGTGTGTCATAGATTCAACCATTTGTCAAAAATTATCAATCAAAGAACTCACACCTATTTGAAACCAAATCCATCGAATAAAACCTTGCCCTTACATTGCCTGTTAAGGGTATCAAAAAAAGAATAGAGATAATCTCTATTCTTTACGTTTTTAATCCTAATTTTTCACGAACCTTCAATTCAATCTCAGAATATATTGCTTCATTTTCTTCTAAGTATGTTTTCACATTCTCGCGACCTTGCCCAATTTTATTTTCTTCATAAGAGAACCAAGACCCACTTTTTTTGATGATATCTTCTTCCACGGCCAAATCAATAATTTCACCCGTTTTCGAAACACCCTTACCATAAACAATGTCTAACTCTAATGTTTTAAATGGTGGCGCAACTTTATTTTTCACAACTTTTAATTTCGCCTTATTCCCTACTGCATCGGTCCCAATTTTCAATTGTTCTCCTCTACGAATCTCTAAACGAATAGATGCATAAAATTTCAGTGCACGTCCACCAGGAGTGATTTCAGGGTTACCAAACATGATACCAACTTTTTCACGAATCTGATTGATAAAAATACAGATTGTTTTTGATCGACTAATGGCACCAGACAATTTTCTCATAGCTTGAGACATCAATCTTGCCTGTAATCCAACATGACTCGCACCCATATCTCCACGAATTTCCGCTTCTGGGACTAATGCCGCAACACTGTCAATCACCACCATATCAATCGCACCACTACGAATCAATGCTTCGGTGATTTCTAATGCTTGTTCACCTGTATCAGGTTGCGATAAAATCAGTGAATCAATATCAACACCCAATGCTTTTGCATATTTCGGATCAAGCGCATGTTCAGCATCAATAAATGCCGCATACCCACCCAACTTTTGTGCTTCTGCAATTGCGTGTAACGCAAATGTTGTTTTCCCTGAAGATTCAGGACCATATATTTCTATAATACGTCCTCTTGGATATCCTCCGATTCCAAGTGCTTTGTCTAACTGAATCGAGCCACTAGGAATACTTTCTACATCTCTTGTATTTCCTTCGTCACCAAGAATCATCACAGATCCTTTTCCATGCTGTTTCTCAATTTCTTTCATCGCCGTTTTCAGCGCTTTTGTACGATCTTCATTTGCCATAATACGACCTCCTTATGTAGTATTATAATAATACTTACCTGAATTGTTTTTTTCTTTTATTAAATCGACTTTGTGATATATTCTTTATTTTTCAAATAATAATCAACACCAGATACTACAGTAAATACAACACCAACATACACAATGTAAAGTCCTATTTGAGAAAACAAATCACCAAACACAAATAGCAACATTAATGTTAACCCAAGCATGGTAGAAGCTGTTTTGTATTTTCCTAAATTACTAGCCGCAACGACTTCGCCTTCACTCATCGCAACAAGTCTTATTCCCGTCACAATAAACTCACGCGCCAATATAACAATCGTAACCCAGTACCCTAAAGTACCATGAGCATTCAATAAAATCAAAGCCGTCATCACCAATAGTTTATCCGCCAAAGGATCAACAAACTTCCCAAATGTGGTGATTAAGTTTAACTTTCTAGCCAAATAACCATCCACATAGTCTGTCAATGAGGCAATAATAAATATAAATGGCAATACATAATACCCAAAATCATCTAATCCAAATAAATGTGGATGAAAATAAAAGAATATCATAAATGGAATCAATAATACACGTAATAACGAAAGTTTATTTGGAAGATTCATCATATCACCTCAAAGAAAATTATACCATATTAATACACCTTACACAATTACGAATTCACCTTTAAATCTCTTAACTCTCGCTTTACTTTCTTTTCTAAGAAAAGCAAGAGTAAAAACCCTAACAAAAACATTAACGCACTAAAATCAAACACATAAAGCGGTTCTATACTATATAAATATCCACCAATCAACGGACCAATCACCATCCCAATCGAAAAGAACGATTGACGAATACCCATCATTGTTCCATATCGTCCACCTTTCGCATGTTTTGAAATGTAGTTTTGTTCTAACGGAGCAAACACAGCTTTTAAGACAACATAAAACATAAAGACTGTATAAAGCATCAATAGTAAATTCGGTAAACGAAATATCACAAAGATAATGATCGCACTAATGATTTGTGTAAAAATCATCACTTTAAAATCACGTTGTATTTTCAAAATCAATGGCACCAAAAAGATATTTGTTAGAATCGCAACTATACCTGTAATAAATACATATCGTCCAATAAAATCTGGATTGTACCCAAGTTCATTAAAGTAAACTTCTAAATATTTTCCTACATTGATCGCACCAATCGAGATCAATGTAATCGAAAACATAAACAAGATCAAATTAGGAGATAAATCTTTCACATGCTTAAATCCACTAAGAAAAGATTTACGCTCTTTTACAGATGTTTCTACTTTTACTTCTTTCACAACTTGCGTGCGCAAAATGAAAAATAAACTCACCGCAAGGATTGCATTCAATATCCCTTGGATTAAAAAAATGTTTTGATACAAATCTGTACGAAAAAGACGAATCATCAATGCAGAAGAATTCATTTCTCCACCAAGCAAATATCCAACACTACTACCAAGCCCCATAAGAGCAACACTTCTCGCAATATTCTTTGCTCGCTCATTATCCGCAGAAATCACAATCAAATGTGAAAGCATTAAAGTAATGGCTGCCGAAACACCAAAACCTGACATAAAACGAAACGCTACTTTCCAATACATATCATCAACAAATCCAAAAAGAATCTGTCCCGCACTATAGATGAGTAACCCAATCAACACAAATGTTTCTTTTCTCCATGTGTCTCCAAGGATACCCCATATCGGTCCACCAATCACAAGTCCCAAACTCATCATCGAAAAGAAATATCCAAACATTTCATTTGGTATTCCTGTACTTGTAATCAGTATCGGTGTCACAGGATGACCTAAATTGTTTATCATCCCCTGCACAAAATAGACCACCAACAAGACCAATATGCGTTTATCAAAATTTCGAAAACCCTCAATAATATCTTCTAAAAAGGGTTTCAATGTTCTATTATTCATCCAATCATCTCTTTCAAAATATCTCAAAGAAAATTATACCACATTTCTCCTTTATTTCCTCAAAAAAAAGAAAGAAAAACACCCAAGAAAACCTTGGGTGTTCCTCTTATCGTACTTTATGCATAAACGCTTTAAATTCTTCTGTTTTCGGTTTATCTAACATAGAAGGTGGTCCTTGCTCAACAATATGTCCATCTTCCATAAAAACAACATAATCAGCAAAATCATGCACAAAACTCATGACATGTGTCACAAACACAAATTTCTTTCCAAGTTGCTTCAACTCTTCCACCGCAGTCAACACCTCATGTGTCAAAATTGGGTCAAGTGAACTCGTAGGCTCATCTAAGAATATAATATCAGGATTGATGCTTAACGCTCTCGCAAGCGAAGCTCGCTGCGCTTGCCCACCGCTGACATTTTTTGGCAGTTTATCAACTTGATCTCCTAAATGCATTTGTGATAAATGTTTTAAAGCAATTCTTTCTGCTTCTTTTTTCTCTATCCCACGGGTTTTTTCCAACACGAGGGTAATATTTCTTTTTAATGTTAAATGGGGAAATAAATTATGTGACTGAAAAACGAATCCAACATGATCACGGTAATCTTTATCCTTCACACTCATATCATTGATGAAAATCTCTCCACTTGTTGGTTGTTCTAGTCCTGACATCAATCTAATCAACGTTGATTTCCCAGATCCAGAAACACCAATGAGTGCGACAGATTTATATTCTTCTAACGTCAAATTTAATTGATGAAGTACTTCCACATCATAGCTGTGAGATACATCTTTAAGTTCGATTTTCACAATGACCACTTCCTTTCAATATATTTGGTTAATTGAGAAAGTGGAATCGTAATGAGTAAGTATAAGACCCACATCAAAATATATCCTTCAACAAATGCGAATGTTTTTGATTGTGCTACACGAACTGCATAGTATAGCTCATTATAACTTAGCACATTGAGTAAAGCACTCCCTTTAATGATCAATGAAAAATTGTTCATCATTGGTGGCATCAATATCCTAATAACTTGCGGGATGATGATATATCGATATCTTTGAAAAGGGGTGAACCCGAACAAATCCATCGCCATATACTGTTCATCAGAAATACTTGAAAACGCAGATTTAAAAACATTTTTCATGTAAGGCGTCATATAAATAACAAGCGCAAGCACTCCTAATATATTACGTTGATATACATCAAATGCTGGTCCTATAACAAACGCTGTGATAACAATCAATACAAGCAATGGAGTTCCATAGATGATTTCTGTAAAGACATCATCAAGTGCTTTTAAATATTTTACTTTCGAGATAGAAAACAAATATAATACAAATCCCAACACCAAACTACCAACTAATGAAATAATCGAAACGTAGATCGTATTTCCTATCCCTCTTACAATCATGTTTTGGTAAGGTTCAAATGCTTGTAATGTAAATTCTTCTGTTTGCATGAATACAACAAAAGCGACAAATGTCGCGATTGTTAAAAATGCAAAAACATAACTAATTATCGACCCAGCATTCGTTTTTAAGTGGGTGATTAGTTTAGTTTTCATTGATATAAAATTCTAATCCATAACGACCTAAATTTTTAATCAACACATCATCCCATTGAGTAGCCAATTCTTCATATAGTCCTCCTGGTTCATTAAATGTTGCGATAAACTCGTTTGCTTGATTTAACAATTCTTCATTACCATTTTTTACTGCCATTCCAATTGGGCTTGATACAAATGGATCCCATACAACCATTGTTGTATTTGGATTTGCATTGTATCCAGAAACCACAGGATTTGCGCTCATTAACAAAATATCCGCAGTTCCTTGCGCAACACTTTCAACCGCAGTTCCTAAGTCAGTTGCCTCAATAACATCCTTACCATAAGATTGCGGAATTGAAGCAGATACTTGTGATGCAATCCCAATATAGCGTGCACCTTCAATCGCCAACAAATCTTCAACTGTAGAATCTTCTGTTACGTTGTTTTCATTCGCGAATGCTTGGTTCACGAGCGTAATAATTTTAAAATAGAAATATGGATTAGAAAAATCTACTGACTCTTCACGTTCTTCAGTAATACTCATCGAAGCAATCGCAATATCAATTTCTCCTGATTGAATTGCTGGTATCAATGAACCGAATTCAGTGTTCACAATTTCTACTTCCCGTCCAATATATTCTCCAAACGCATAAGCAACATCAACAGAAATACCGTATGGAGTATTTTCTTCATCAACTGTTTCAAATGGTGGATATTTTAAATCCATTCCTACACGAAGTGGTCCTTCGTCACTGCCTCCACATGCAGATAGTATAAATATCGTCAGTGCCATTAAAAGCACCAATATCGTTTTTTTCAAAATAACATCTCCTTTTTTCTTTCTTATAAATATTATAAATTATTATCTTTTTTTTCTCAAGTAATATAGCCTAAAAGAAAAAATCAAGACTATTCGTCTTGACTTTCTTCAACATTCCCTACATTGTGATACACTTCTTGAACATCCTCTACATCATTTAACATATCCATAAATTTTTGAAATAATTCTTTTGTGTCTTCAGGAATATCAAGATATTCATGTGGATACCATCCACTTTCAGATTCGACAATCTCAACTTGATCATTGATAGATGTTAATACATCTTCAATTTTATCAACATCAAATCCGTTGGCTTCAATCTCAACAATATCTTCATCCATATCAAGTTCAAACACTTCCAAATCATTTTCTAATAGTGCATCTAATATTTCTTCTTCATTCGCACCTTTTACTGAAATATATGATAAATGACGATACATATGTTCAACACTACCACTGACACCCATTTTACAGTTAACCTTAGTAAAACAATTTCTCACTTCACTAACAGTTCGGTTGATGTTGTCTGTCAATGCGTCAATAATAAACGCACTTCCACCAGGTCCAAATCCTTCATAACGGTATGGAGTATAATCTTCTCCGATACCTTTTTCAGCTTTTTGGATGTTTCGTTTAATCACGTCCGCTGGTACTTGTGCTTTTTTCGCTTTATCAATTAAATGTTTCAAAGACAAATTGGCATCTGGATTCGGTCCACCAGTTTTCGCTAGCATGTAAATCTCTTTTCCATAACGAGAATACACTTTGCTTTTTAAAAGCATTGTTTTTGCCATTGCGGCTTTTCTTACTTCAAATTTTCTTCCCATAATATCACCGTTTAAAATTATAATCTATGAATGACTTTTATTCAACTGTTTTTCTAATTCGAACGCCTTTATCCTCAATCGTAATCATTTTTTCTTTATACAATGTACCAATCGCTCTTTTAAAGGCAGCTTTTGACATATTGAACTCTTCTGTGATTTCTTCAGGACTTGATTTATCATAATAAGGCATATATCCATCATGGTTTTCCAAATACTCTTTGATGCGAGCTGCATCTTCATCCAACATCAATTCTTTTTGTTTGATCAATGTACCATTGTATTGATGGCTTCCTTTATCCAAAATAATATTAACGTTTACTTCTTGACCTAGTCTTAATTTTTCACGCATATGTTTGAAATACACAAAGATAATATGTCCTTCTTTGGTCGTCAAGACAACACCTTCTTCAGCAAAAAATACCACATATGCTGTATAGTGTTCCCCTTCAATTAATGTATTGCTTGGTTGCAAGTAACTTTGAATATCTTGTCTCGCAATCAATTTCGCTGTTAATTGGTTTTTTGATGCTCTCATACGGACAAACAATTGATCCCCTTGTTTTGGCCAATCACGTTTTTTAAATGGTAAGTCATCACGTGACAACAATAAGTCTTTGATTAACCCAATGTTTAAAAAGGCACCGAGTTTATAATTGGTGTCTACCACTTCAACAAACGCAGGATGTTCTGTATCGACTAATGGTTTTTGCATCGTTGCTGTTACGCGTCTTTGATTATCATAATACAAAAAGACATCAATTTCCTCACCAACTTCAAGTTCACGAGTCGCTTGTTTTTTATGTAGAAAAATCTCTTCTTCACCTTCTGTTAAAATATAAGCAATATCTGTTACTCTTAATACTACTAGTTTATTCATATGTCCGACATTCACTGTCATAAACATCACCTCTACAACATTATAACAAACTTTTTTGATAAAAGATATTCATATATACCAAGTAGTGTATAATAGAATTGGTGATGGTATGAAAAACACAATCTTAACATATAGCTTTTATTTGATTCTTTATTCTATCGGAGGATTTTTCTTAGAACGCATCATTAACATCCTATTTCTAGGGGTTCCCTATGACAATAGTTTTTTGATTGGTCCTTATCAACCCTTGTATGGTAGTGGGATTCTCCTCACAATCATTGTTTATGACTTTTACATCAAAAGGTACATCAAGACCAAATATGTTCAACGAGTAATCTTACTATTATTTGCGATTTTATTCACCGCACTAGTAGAAATAATCACCGGTGAATTTTTAGAAGTGTTGACAGGTATTGTCTATTGGGATTACGGATTGGTATTCAACTGTTCTTATCCTTATAGTTGTATCATTCCCACAAGTATATTCGGGGTGATATCAATGTTGGTTATTTTGTTTATTCATCCATATATAGCGCAATTAAGATCAATGATCAAAAATCGTTATATTTATATTATGATCACCATTTTTTTGATTGACGCAATATACCGAATAACTTCGTATCTAATTTAAATACTGAAAGAAGAACATAAAAGGAGATGACAACATGCCTTTGATTTATGTGGACGCAGATAGTTGCCCAACCAAAGAGTTGATTCTAAAAATCGCAAAAAAACACAATATAGATGTGCATATGTTTTTTGATACTTCTCACATTTATGAGGATGGTTATTCTAAAGTAACGATTGTTGATAAAGGATTCGACAGTGTTGATTACGCGATTGTTAACTTATTGAATACAGGTGATATCTTAGTCACAAACGATTACGGCTTGGCCGCAATGGCACTAGCAAAAAAAGCATATGTGATAGACAACAATGGGCTCATATATACAAAAGACAACATCACAGAATTACTCTCAAAAAGAGCACAATCACAAAAAGAACGAAAATATAAAAACGTTAGAGGACCTAAAAAAAGAAAAGAAAAAGATGATTTAGCATTCGAAAATTCTTTGTCATCTTTGATAAAAGATATTTTTTAGTTGCTTTTTGACGCGAATTTTGATAGAATAAATACGCTTATAAAAACGGAGGTGACAAGGATGGCAAATAACAAACAACAAAAGAAACGTAACATCCAAAACGAGAAACGTCGTGCATTACATGCATCGTTTAATTCAGGTCTTAAATCAGCAGTAAAACTAGTAGAAACACATTGTCAAAATAATGACTTAGAAAAAGCACAAGAAGCATTAAAACTTGCAAATAAAAAATTAGATAAGTCAGTCGTAAAAGGGATCAATCATAAAAATTATGTCGGTCGCCAAAAATCAAGACTAGCTCTATTGGTTAATAGTTTACAAGGATAAAGAAAAAGCAGAAATTGAATTTCTGCTTTTTTTATACCCCTAAGATGAACAATTCAATGCCTAAATTTTTATCGATTTGTCCAGTTTTAATCTGATAATCAATTGTTTCTAACTTTTTTAAATGATTCTTCACAGTATCAAGATCCACAGCACTAGCGTTTTTCAACATATAATATGCTCTACCTCTACTGGCATTAAAATACTCTTGAATATCCGTTTGATTCTTTCCTTCAGAAAGTAACTGTTTGACATGAAATATTTCTCGATATTTGTTCACCAATATCCCTAAAATTCTTAAAGGATCTTCACTATGCATCACCAAATCACGATAAATTTCTAATGCTTTTTCTTGATTGCGAACCAACAACTGATTTGTGATTTCATAGACGTTATCTTCAACGTTTTTGGTGATGATGCGTTTGATTGTTTTCAAATCTACAACATCTTGATCTTCTACATACAGTAATAATTTCGTCATTTCACTGACAAGTACTTCTGTTTTTCCTTCAATCCGTTTCAAAAATTCATCCAACGCATTTTTATCAATCTTGATATTCTTTTTCCCAAGTTGTCTACGGATCCAACTACTCGCATCCATTTCATCCATTGGTTCACATTGTTCTATCGTCGCAACACGCTTAATCGCTTTGGTTAATGCTTTACGTTCATCAAGAGATGGATATGGAACTTGGATAATCAATATGGTATCACTAGATGGTTGATTAATGTAACGAATCACCGCATCAATATTTTGTGCAAACTCTTTACTTGGTTTACTTGATGTCAGTAAGTAACAGTTTTTAATAATGACCGCTTTTTTATTTGCCATAAAAGGCATTGTAGAAGCATCATTTATTGCTTCTTCTATTTCCGTTTCTTCAATATCATAATATGCAATATTGAATTCATCTATATCATACTTTTTGATTAGCTGATTGGTTTTACTTTTGATAATGAATGAATCATTACCATAAAACACAAAAATTAAATTTTCCATCAAACCACCTCTAAAATATTATATCATAATGCACTATCTTTTTGATGTTTTTTTCCATTCTTTCCCAAATAGATACCGAATTTCAATGGTCCCCAACTGATCCGTCCGGTAAACATCAATTCCTCGTGATTGATATCGATTCATTACATCTACACTTGGATGATTATGCGTGTTTTTTAATGCGACCATCACATATGCTTCTGTCGGTAAAACCATATCGATAAACGCATCACTTGAACTTGTAATGCTTCCATGATGTGCGACTTTT